>Ga0207684_10000308_pt1 | contig 69402 bp, 62 predicted proteins | sample KBSK5501metaG_FD_184342 | JGI IMG/M metagenome (GOLD analysis project Ga0207684, IMG submission 184342) | Corn, switchgrass and miscanthus rhizosphere microbial communities from Kellogg Biological Station, Michigan, USA - KBS K5-50-1 metaG... | ecosystem: Host-associated > Plants > Roots >...
GAGTCTACATCGGGGGAGGCATCGCTCCAAAGATCCTCCCGAAACTCAAGGACGGCACCTTCGTCCGCGCCTTTCGAGACAAAGGGCGCTTCGCAAAGCTCCTTGAAAACGTGCCGGTCAAGGTGATCCTCGATCCAAAGACCGCCCTTCGGGGAGCGGCCTATTACCTGGCTTCGTTGACAAACTGAGTGCTGTCCGCGCTCTCCACGCTCCGACGAACCCACACCCGTGTAGCCAGTAATCCTGCGACCCCATCCATTCCGGTGATACGGTCCTCAAATATCGGGAGGCTCCCATATTTTTACGGCATAGAGCATCGGGTGGCTATGACCTGCCCGGCTTGTTCGGAGGCAACTCCAACTGGCGCGGACCGATCTGGTTCCCCGTCAACTATCTGGTTCCCCGTCAATTATCTGATCATTGAGTCGCTGCAGAAGTTTCGTTTCTATTGGGGCGATGACTACAAGGCGGAGTGTCCAACGCTACAGACGACGATTGCTGCGAATGCTGATCCGCTCCCACCGAGACATGTCGAAGAACAAATAGATACATCTCCTCTCTTACGTTGCCCTCCGCCTCGAAAGGTCATCCAACGCTGCCCACCCGACAAGATCGCCTTGATTCCCAGGGCCATTGGAGTTTCTGCAAGGGTCCACCGATACACAAATAGGAAGCTGGCACGAGTTATGCGTAGATTAACTAACGTAAGGACTTGCACCGAGTTGATTGAGGTGCCCTATGGGAAGGACAGATCATTTCTACTTAAGGTCCGTTAGCGGCTTATTCCTGGCAAGCCTGTTCTTCTTAACCCAGGAAACGGCCGCATGCCAAGCGGGCCCAGACAAAATCGCCTTTACGTGGGCCCTTGTCGAGGACGCCACGCCTCAGCCGAGCGGGCTGATGCTGCTGGAGTATCGCGACGAGGAGAGCCTAAAAATTACGCATGTGTCGTATCATCGGGTTAGCCGCATATTGCCCGGCATTCAGCCTTCACTATCTGAAGCCGAAGCCGAACACCATTCCCTGCTTTTCATCGATGGGAGCCTCGGCCCGTTGACGTATGTCATCTTTAAAGAAGCTCTCTATTATGGGACGGATGTCGATAACGTCGGCCTGCCACGGCGCGTCTGGCTAGACTCGGAAGAAGACGGCCTGAACGGGAATGAGCTGTTGGTGTTCGACCGGTTCGACATTACGGTTCCATAGCCCTCTCAGCTTCTTCACGCCCCCGCGATATCCAGCAAAGTTGTCCCCATCCTGCAAAATCTTCCGCATCGAGGTACCCGCCGTACCGCGTGCGATTGCTCGCCATCTGTACGGCTAACTTCCCATCCATCCTTGCCATCATGGACTGATTCGAGTACTGTTATTGGCCACCATCACAGGAGGGACAAAATGATGAAGAAAGGCATCTGCCTGCTTGGCTTCATGAGCGCGATATTGACCGCGACTTCGGCTTTCGCTGCCGTCGATCGCGAGAAGCTCCTGAAGGATCCGGGAGTATACGGAACGTTTGCGGTCTTCAAAGTCGATGGTGATTGGTGGAAGCTCGACAAAAACGTTCGCGGATCGGCTGCCGCAGAAGTGAAGAACGTGTTTCAAAAACACGCCGATAAGGTGGTGACGGACACGTACCTGCTGCGCGGTCTCTCCGAAAAGGCGGACTTCTTTGTCCGTGTGCATTCGACTGAAATCCTCGACAACCAGAATTTCTTAGTCGATCTCATGGGCACCACTCTTGGCAAGTATCTGCACAATACGAACACCTTCAACGGCCTTACCAAGAAACCCAATTACATTCCGGGCTTTTCGGACGATCTGAAGGAGGCGCTGAAGACACCTCCGGATCCCGGTCCGAAACCCTATGTGATCGTGGTGCCGATCCGCAAGGATGCAGCCTGGTGGAACACGCCCCCAGACAGGCGCACTGCCATGATGAAGGAGCATACGGATACCACGGTCTCCTACCTGAAGACCGTGAAACGCAAGCTCTATCATGCCAGCGGTCTCGATGACCTCGACTTCATCACCTACTTTGAAACAGCAAAGCTGGATGATTTCAACAACCTGGTCATTGGCTTGGAGCGTGTCGAGGAAAATAAGCACAACACGCAGTTCGGGAATCCGACTCTGCTCGGTACCATCCGTCCGCTGGATGAAATTCTGGAGGTCCTGACCCGCTAAGGGCCGGGAAATTTCGGCTCGATTATGAAGACGCCTTCCCGGGCCTTGCTGGCCTTGACCTTGTGCGTGCCGCTACTGGCCGGCGCGGTGTTGGAGGACAGAGGAGAGTACGTGGAGGTCACAACCGGCACGAAACTGTGCGATCCCGGAGAAGATGTCTATGGGTATTATCTGATCAATGGGCCCATGAACCCGGACAAGACACAAGACGTGGTCTATTTCCGATTCGGCGCACTGCTTGACTTGAAAACAGGCCTGCAGCAACGCACAATGCAGCCCATCGGAGGGTTATCCCGCTGGATCAAGCGGCATCCTCAGGCGAAAGACAAACTTCAGGTCATTAACCCCATCACGGGAGAAGCCGACGAATTCACGTACGCCCCGTGCAAGAAACAGTAAGAAGGTCAAGGCCCGCAGACATTATGGAATGGCAAGGTCCGTCACCTTATTTTCGCCATCAATCAGCAGGATCACACGCGTCCCCCTGGCAAGGTCGTTCAGTTTCTTTTGCAGAAAAGGGCGGGCCTCAAATGTCTGCTGCGCGCCTTCGCTGGTCAGGATGGTAACCTGGTTCGACGGCCCACTCTTCACAAACGTGCCTCTGATCTCCCGATCGACCCCCATCGGCGGAGAACCTCGCCAGCCTTGAATCGCCTGCTGTAGCGCCTGCTCGTTTCCAAACGTGGCATCCACAATCTTGTTGGCCCTGTCCATCAGAAACAGCGCCACTTCGCCAACCGGCAGGGCAGCAACTTTGCTTTTCGCCAAAGGGCGGATGGCAAAAGCCTCTTCCTTTCCCTTGGCCGGTTTGATGACGGCCCATTCCTGATCAACCGCAAGCGGTTGGACGAGCATTCCGCGAATGATGCGGTGCCATCCCAACCTATCCACGGGATGGTAGTCGACCACCAGATCCTGATTATTCACCCAGATTTCGAGGAGGTCTCCCTTGATCAGCGGCCGTCCCTGATTTTGCCCGCCTTCCTTCAACGGCAAAAATCTGGGCATCAGTTCCCCGGTATTCACTTTGACCTCGTGATTCCGTACTTCCTGCACCACGCCAACGACCAAGCGGTCGTCGGGGAGGACAATCTCGTTACCTTTTTCAGCTTGGGCCGTCGTCGGCCCAAGCTGCTGTGCAAGGCTCTCGGCCTGATGAGATGGCACGAACGCCAGCACGGCTGCTATCAGAAGTGTGCCACAGGCCGCAGGAGCTATGGCGGAGAGCATTTTGTTTGCCGCCCCCTTCTCCATGTCACGCTCATCCCAACCTAGCGCTGACTGGCGGAATGGCTCTTGATCGAGATGGCGGTATCGAAGTCATTTATCGTCGCCTCGATCGTATCGCCGGCTTTGGGATCACCCTGGATCTTAGTGCCATTTTCTAGATGGAGGCGTACGTGCTCCCCTGTCTGGTCCTTGACGACATAATCTCCGGCGTCGATTTTCAATAAGTCTCCTTTGATGGTGTGGTGCTCCGACAACATGCCGGGTCGCATCATGGCCTTGATCTCTTTTGCAGTCGCGCCTACGGCAGTTTCAAGCTGCTCTTTGGTCACCTTGAGGACGGTGGCATGTTTCTCGCGAGTCGTTTTTAAATCACTCCACGGAACAGGAGCCAGCCGGCCATCGTCAAGAGAGATGACCGCATAGGCGATTTTCCCTGTCTTGGTATCCAGGATCAATTTTTCAAGGGTTCCGACTTTGTTCCCGTGATCGTCCAACACATCTTTGTGCAGAAGAGGGTTCTTTTTGACGGCCTCAAGGTCACCGCGGGGTACCGGCAATACCACGTAATGTTCAGGCGGAAAATCACCGCCCGTGATGTCCATGGGGTTCGTTACAGGCTCGGGTTCAGATCCTTTGACTCCGGATGGGTTCACAACCCCTAGACTGAGTAGAAAAAGTGCTCCGAACATGGTTGCTAGTACGACTTTCATGTTACGCCTCCTTTGTGGATCAATATAGAACCTATGGCTCCCGAAAGATGCCGACAAGGACACTTTAGCTGCACGCGAACGACCTTAGGAACGCTCTCAATCGAGTTGTCGGCGGTGAAGCAACGATTGTCCTCAAGACTCAGGCGGCCCTGGTTTCTCCCAGGTCATCCGCCAGGTTCCTCGATCTTCTCCTAGTTTGTCGTCACAAGAATATTCGCCTTGGATCGTCGTTCCTGAAATGGTACCGGTGAGGCCGCAGAGATGGCCGTCGGTATAGAGCATCCGTGCATCAAAGATGGTATCAATCACGGTGCCGGCTACCGCCCCGCCGACGGTGTGGCACTTTACCGTACCTCCTGTGCATACAAATCGTCCCGACACGTTCGGCCCCGATTGGAAGATCGTCCAGGCGATCTCCGCCTCGCCATCCTTCATGTTGCTGGACAACGAACCCCTCCAAGACCCCGACAAGGGGATCGTAGAGCCGGAGGACACCGCAAGGACCTTGCCGTCGAGCCCAAATGGCGAAGAAATCATACCGAGCATTGCTAGCGAAGCGATGAGAGTGACGATGGTCAGCATAGTTGATAAGCAAGATACTCGAATTCCCACCGTTGCTCATACCTATACCATTGCGAAGTGAGACCACGATGAAACCACGATGAAAACTTCTTCATGTTCCATTCACGCCCTCTTCATGCCGCCGTGTTATCACTAAATAATAGTAGGACCCACACCAAACAAAACAAATAGGAGGGTGCCATGCACCGAAGATACTGGCTGCTGATTGTAGTCGTGGCTCTGAGCGTACTCTCGGTCTCGCTCATCGGATTGAGAAGGGTTGATGCCGACAACCCGAGTCTTCAGTCCTGGAAAGATGAAGCGGTGAAGTCGAAAATTGAAAACCGACTCCGCATGGACGATCGCCTGAATTGGGAACTGCTCGACGTTAGCATCGAACATGGCCACGTGACGCTCTACGGTGAAGTGAAAACGCCGGAAGAGAAAGGCCTGGCTGCGCTCCTCGCCAGCGGCGTCCCGGGCGTGGAAGGAGTGACCAACAGCATTCTCGTGGAACCGGCCTTAGCGCCCGATCACAAACTGGCGCAGGCGATCTGGCAAGTCGTGCGAAGCGTGCCCGCCCTCGCAGACAACGATTCTCTCCGCATCAGGGTGAGCCGCGGGATCGTCACATTAGAGGGGACCATGCAGGAAACCATTGAGAAGCATGCGGCCGAGAGGGCGACGCAGTCTGTCCCCGGCGTGACGACGGTGATCAATTTGATTGACGTGAAAAGCAAGGTCGCGGGTGAGAATGCCACGGAACAGGGGCGAGAGAAAATGCTTCAAGAAGGGATACAGGTGCAACCCTAGCATGAGCCTACCCAGGGATTTCATCCACCGTCACATCATGGATTTGCGCACTAGGGGGACGACGAGGGTTTTGAGAAGCGATGGGCGAGTGCCCACGAACTCCTCGGAGGAAAGGATACGAGAGCGGGTCGCTGAACGATCTCTCAGCCTTGAAGTTCTGGACTGAGATGCCCATATGCTTGAGATGGCAGTTGATACGAATATCGACGAGTTCTTCGATGAACGCCTCCACCGCGTTCTTGGCGCACCTCCCCCGACAGCGGAGACCGGTTCCTGGTACCCGGGCCTCCCGCCGGACTCAATACTCGGTTGTTCCGATGACGCGGCGGCATATGCGCCAATCAAGGATGACTGTGACCTTTCCAGTTAACGCGCATCTCTTCGTCGTCCTGGAAGCAGCGACGTTGGAACGCCCGCCAGTTTTTGGAATCATGCGGCGCGGGATCCTCGACCGGGACAGACACGCGAGGCAGCCAAGGCGGCCACACTCTGGAATGATCCGGCAATCTAAACCTAGGGTGAACGACAATGGTCGAAAGAAGGAACTGTGTGAGCCCCGGCACCTGCGGTTGAGATTGTGCCCGAGCGGATATTTCTCCCGCGTCGTAAGAGAAACGAGAGGTCTATTTATGCATCCCGAAGAGCCATCCAGCGTGTCTTGGAGCGAGTTCCGTACGGTTCCCAAGCATTAGACAGTCCTACACTCCAGCAGCAGGACCAATGTTCTCACGGCTGTATAGTCGCTATAGGCCCTGCCGGACAGGTTCAGGCGGCTCGTCTCGACGATAGCGCATCGCTCTCCCAGGAAGGAGCCTCCCCAGCTTCACCAGCAAATGTGGGGTCACTTTCTTGGGTGACCATTGCCACCATCGAGATGCCCAGGATGATCACGCTCCATGCGACGATTGCTACAAGCGCCATGGTTTTCTCCTCTGCGGTCAGGGGTTGCTAGTCTGACTATTAAGAGAGAAGCCTAGCAGAGGAACATGAAGAGACTATGAAGCCAAGATGAAGAATAATTCATCTGGGGTCATTACTGCGAGGCCGCGTCCGCCGGCGTTGCAACCGGCAGTTTGAACGTGAACGCCGATCCTTTGCCCACTTCGCTTTCCACGCGAACAGTGCCGTGATGGGCTTCTGCAATTTCTTTGACGATGGCAAGACCCAGGCCGGTGCCTCCTGAATCTCTGGCTCGGGCGCTATCGGCTCGGTAGAATCTCTCGAAAATATGGGGTAGGTGTGCGGGGGCGATCCCGGAGCCTGTATCTTTGACCACAATCTCCGCTATCGGCCCCTCTTGTCCGATTTGCACCGTCACGGCTCCCCCAGGCGGAGTATGGCGAAGGGCATTGTCGAGAAGATTGATCAAGAGACGCCGGAGCCATTCTTTATCACCGAGAACGCGTGGAGACCTGCAGGCATCGAGGGTCAGTCTAATGCCCTTATCCTCGGCCAGCAATCCGAGGTCCGCGATCAATTCTTTCAGCAGCGGCTCGATCGCAAGAGGCTTGAGGTGTACCGGCGTCTCTCCTGTAAATTGGACCAGCGTCAACAACGGGCGAGTGAGGGCGTTGAGACGCTCAACCTGGTCAAGGTTGCCGATGAGAACCTCGCGGTACTCCTCCGCAGACCGTGCCTTTTTCAGCGTCACCTCAAGATTTCCCTTAATCACGCTCAATGGCGTCTTCAGCTCGTGCGCCGCATCGGCAATGAAACGGCGCTGCGCCTCGAACATGTCCTGTAATCGCTCGAGCATGGCGTTAAACACCGCGGCCAGCCGCCGGAACTCCGTATAGTGCACATCCAACGACACGCGGGTCTTTAGCGAGGAACCCGATATGCGCTCCGCCATTGAACTGAGGACATCGACGGGTGTCAGCGCTTCGTCGGCCAGCCATCGACTCCCGACCCAGGCAAGCGCCAAAATGGAGATCGACACCAGCGCGAGCAACGCCAGCAATTGGCGAAGCGTGTGCTGGACGAAGCGGAGCGACGCCTCGATTTGCAGAATGTACCGCACCTTGCCGTCCCGAAAGACCGGGAGCGAGATGCGACGGACCGGCGGGTTTTGCGCGATCGGGATGGTGTCGTAGATTTTGCCGCCGCTGAGCACCCTGCCCAGCGCGTCCGGCGCCAACGGCGGGTTTGCCCATGCCGCCGCGCCCTTCCACAAGACCTCGCCGCTCGCTGACAGCACGACCAGGCTACCGGCGATCTCTTGTAACTCCTGCTTCTGATCCTTCCTTGTTCTCAACTGGCCGGCCCCTCCCACAGGTGGCACCTCGGGCAACACTGGTGCTGTCTCACCAATGAACTCCGCCCATGCTTCGCCTAGAGCGAGGAGCCTGGCATCGAGCTGCTGATGCAGCAGGGTAGACAGCCCGGCATAGAGCAACACACTGAAGGCGGCGAGCAGTGCGACAATCAGGAGCAAGGCCGATCGACGGATCCGGCGGCGAAAGGATAACATCGACTACTCCGGCGTCTTTAACACATAGCCGACGCCCCGGACGGTGTGAATCAGCGCTGGGGAAAAATCTCGATCAATTTTGGCCCGCAACGCCCGGACATGGACATCCACGATATTCGTCATGGAATCGTAATGAATGTCCCATATGTGCTCGACGATGGCGGTCCTGGTCAGAACCTGGTCAGCGTTTCGGAGCAGGTATTCCAGAAGCGCAAATTCCTTGTTCGTGAGCACGATCTCGCGACCACCCCGCCAGACGCGATGCGACACCGGGTCTAGCTCGAGATCGGCAACCGCGAGTCTGCCTACCTGTTGTCCACTGCCCCGACGCAGAAGTGCGCGGGCGCGAGCGACCAATTCAGCGAAGGCGAAGGGTTTAGTGAGATAATCGTCAGCGCCGGTGTTCAAACCGTCCACTTTGGACGCTACGGATTCGAGAGCAGTCAGCAAGAGGATCGGAGTTGTCTTGCGTTCGGCGCGTAGTCGCGCGCATACCGCGAGCCCGTCAAGCTTCGGCAGCATAAGGTCGAGGATGATGAGATCATAGGGGTTGACGGAGGCCAGGAACAGACCTTCCTCCCCATCCGTCGCCACATCGACAGCATACCGCTCTTCCTGCAGGCCCTTTTGAAGAAAGCGGGCCATGTTAGAATCGTCTTCGACGATGAGAAGCCGCATGATGGCCTGTACCAACATTCTAGTACCGATCCGGCCAACCTGACAATGACGAGGGTGTTTCCCCTCACCCGACTCTTTCCGTTTAAAGATGCTTTTGATACACGGCGAAGACTACAGGTCGAAGGTGAAATAATCATGGAACGAAGATGAAGAATTCTTCATTAGAGTTCCTACCCTACGAGCTAGGATAGCGGCCCATTCTTTTAGGAGCTAAGGCTTGGCGTTGGCGACAGGAAGATGAACTTTGATTTCTCGGAAGGACGGCAGGGACGGCGTACTAAGTATTTCTCGTCGACTTCATCAGGCCGTCGGCCTGCGGAGGAGAAAAACCCTGGAACCCTTGATGGCGTTCGGTGAGTTCCAGTACTGAGAAGGGCTGACCATCGACGCGTTCAGGCGCCGTGAAGATTTGCCGAAGGACCCCGCCGCGGGACCCGACGATCTCTCCCGTGAAGACCACACCCGCCGTTCGGAGACGGTTCATGGCGCGTTCGATGTCTTCGACGCGGATGGCGACATGATGGAGGGTCTGATCGCCGAACTGCTTCACCCAGCCGGGTATAATGCTGCTCTCCCCCCGGCGATCGGGATAGGCTTGATCCACGAACAGAGCCGGATAGCCGGAAACCCGATAGATCTTCGCGAACCAGTCCTCATAGTTCAAGGTCTCGGAATAGGCATAGCCCAGAGCCAGAAACTCCTCGGCTCGGTGGTCGATATCTAATGTTCTGATCGTGATGTGATCAATGACCGGCCGGAACCCGACACCCGTGTCCTCCAGCTTTGCTTTGAGAACCCGCGCGGCCGAATTGCGAGAGAGATAATCCTCAACGAGTTGGTCAAAGAGCTTCTCGAGGTCGGCTCGGCGGTAGCTGTCATTTGCGGATATCATTTGCCCCCAGCAATATACACAAAAGCGTTCCTCCCCTTTGTAAGGGGAGGCGAGGTGGGGTAGAGTCTCTACCTCCCCTACCCCTCCTTACAAAGGAGGGGAATAAGGGGCCGCGCGAAAAAGTTCTCCCTGTGAGAACTTACCATAAATCATTGGATGTCAATCTGAGCTTTCTGTAAGCGCCCGCTGTAATCGACATAGATCGTCTTCCACTCGCTGAAGCTGTCGAGCGCCGCCTGGCCCGCTTCCCGATGCCCATTGCCGGTTTGCCGCATCCCTCCGAAGGGCAACTGCACTTCGCTGCCGATCGTGCCGGCATTCACATAGACAATGGCGGTCCGAATGTCTCTCATCGCCCGATACGCCCCGTTGATGTCCCGCGTATAGATAGAGGTCGAAAGTCCGTACTTGACTTGATTGTTCACTCCAATGGCTTCGTCCAGGTCCTTAACGGTGATGAGGCCAAGCACCGGTCCAAAGATTTCTTCCTGGGCGAGTGGCATCGCCGGCGTCACCTGATCCAATAACGTCGGCTCGTAGAAATACCCCTTGGCGTGATCTCCCGCCGTGAGCGCCTTGCCCCCTGCTAAGAGCCGCGCGCCTTCCTGCTGGCCCTGCCGCACGCGCTCCTGAACATTGCCCAGCGCCGCCTGATTCACCAGGGGGCCTATGTCGGTGTTGGGCTCCAAACCATTCCCAACTCGAAGCTTGGCCATGCGGGTGAGGAGATTCTGGGTCAGCCGCTCCTTGACGCCCTCCTGCACGATCAGGCGGCTGCAGGCAGTACATCGTTGCCCCGTTGTCCCGAACGCGCTCCAAAGAATCCCATCCACCGCAAGATCCAGATCAGCGTCCTCCATGACCAGAATGGCATTTTTGCCGCCCATCTCCAGCGCGACCCGTTTGTACCGGCGGGCAGTCTCCTCGGCGACCTTCCCGCCGGTCTGGGTGGAGCCCGTAAATGAAATAACCGCCACGTCTTCATGGCTGACCAGCCACTCCCCGAGCTTCGGACTGTGCCCCAGGACCAGATTTACGACCCCCGGCGGCATGCCGGATTCCCCGAGAACCTTGACGAACCGAGCCGCGGCGACCGGAGTCTCCGGTGAGGGCTTGAGCACAACCGTATTGCCGAGGATCAGCGCCGGAAACATCTTCCACGCCGGAATCGCGATCGGAAAGTTCCAAGGCGTAATCAATCCTGCCACGCCGAGAGGTTCCCGCACGCATTGCGCGGACTTGTCCGGCAACTCGGAGGGGACCACCTGGCCAAATTGGCGGCGTCCCTCGGCCGCCATGTAGTAGGCCATATCGATCGCTTCCTGCACGTCGCCCCGGCCTTCGGGCAGAACTTTCCCCATTTCGCATGTCACGGCCCGTGCAAGTTCCTCCTTGTCCTTGATCAGGCGCTCGGCGACCCGGAACAAAATCTCTCCACGTCGAGGTGCCGGCATGTGACGCCATGATTCAAAAGCGTTTTTCGCCGCCTCAACGGCGGTGTTGAGATCTTCGCGTCCGGAGTCCGTGCATCGTCCGACCAACTCGCCGCTAGCCGGGTTGAGACTGTCAAAGGTTTTTCCACTGCCGGCAGATACCCACTTGCCGCCAATGAAGTTGTTGAAGATCATTTTAATTTTTGCCTATTGCACCCGCCCACCCTGGAATCTGCCAAGACAGATTCCTTTTCCCCTAGTTCACCCGCCCGCCCCGCGGGCGCCAAGACGCCCGCTTTTCCCGATGTCAGCTGTCAGGACTTCTTCCAGGACCTTCAGGCCCTCATCGATCTCTTCACGCGAAATGTTCAGCGGAGGGCTGATGCGAATGGTATTTCGACCGCACGGCAGAAGGAGCAGCCCGCGACGGAAGGCTTCCTGAACAATGCGATCCCGTTCCACATCGGCCCGCTCTTTCGTCTGTTGGTTGCGAACCAGTTCCATCCCGATCATCAGACCCCGGCCGCGAACCTCCCCGATCAAGCGGGTGCGGCGTTGGATTCCCCGCAAGCGCTGCTGAACATATGCCCCTTGTTCCGTCGCATTTCTCATCAGGCCTTCCTTCTCGATGACCTCCAGGGTTGCCAGGCTGGCCTCGCAGGCCACGGGATTGCCGCCAAACGTGGAGGTGTGCGACCCCTTCTCCCAGGACACTATTTTTTTCCGTGCGATGATGGCGCCCAAAGGCAAGCCTCCACCGAGCGCTTTGGCCATGCAGATAATGTCGGGAATGACTTTGGCGTGTTCGATGGCGAAGAATTTTCCAGTCCGTCCCATACCGGCTTGGACTTCGTCGTCCACCAATAATATCCCATAGCGATCGCAGAGACGGCGAAGACCGACAAGAAATGAGTCCGGCGGAACGATCACGCCGCCTTCGCCTTGAATCGGTTCAACCACGATCGCGGCGGTCTCCTCCGCCGGCAGCACCGTGCGGAACAGAACCTGTTCAATGTGCTCCAAGCATTCGCGTGCCGGGTCCGAGGCGCCGCTGCGATAGGGATCGGGATAGAGGGAGTGGAAGACTCCCGGCAGCAACGGCGCAAAGCCGCGGCGCTGGACCGGTTTGCTCGCGGTCAAAGATACCGCGCCGAGCGTCCGGCCGTGGAAGGCATTATAGAACGCTAAGATATAGGGGCGGCGCGTGGCATGACGCGCAAGCTTAATAGCCGCCTCGACCGCTTCCGCTCCGGAATTGCAGAGATAAACTTGTTTGGGATCTCGTCCCGGCGCGAGTCGCGCGAGGCGTTCGGCTAACCGGATATATGACGGGTAATAGAAATCGGCGTATGAGAAATGGATTAATCGCGCCGCCTGAGCTGAAATCGCGCCGACGACTTCTTTATGTCCATGCCCGGCCGCGCTGACCGCGATGCCCGCGGTAAAGTCGAGATAGCAGTTGCCGTCGACATCCCAGACGTGACAGCCGGAGGCGCGCTCCGCGACAAGCGGGTAGGCTTGAGTTGCGGAGGGCGCGACATAGCGGTCGCTCCGTTTCAGGAAAGCCCGGGCTCGAGGACCGGGTGGAACGGTCCGGATGTGCAATGTCGGCATGCGACTCGCCTCGCATTTATACCCTCACTCTACTGCTCAAAAGAGGTGAAGGCAAGTTTTCGATCACTCTTAACGACGCCGCTTGCCGTTTAAAATATAAAGGCGCCATAAAGTTCGAGGCAAACCTTGCCAAAGTGCCTTTGGGATTCGTAGTACTTGAAGGCAGCGACGATTTCCTGCAGCAGAAAACGGCGGTCGATAACGGGCTTCAAACGATTGGCCGTTATCGCCCGAATCATGTCCTCTTGATCTGCTCTGCTGCCAATGGAGATCCCGCTGATACGAATCTGATTCGAAAACAGTGCCGGGATCGCCACTTCTCCCGCAAAACCAGTCAAGACGCCGATTAGGGCGATATGCCCGCCCGTTCTGCAGGCTGTTATCGACTTCGTCAACGTGCCGGGTCCGCCGACCTCAATCACATGATCGACACCGCGTCCGTCCGTCAAATCCTTTGCCTTCTGGCCCCAGTCCGGCACGGCCTTGTAATTAATGACGGTGTCGGCCCCGAGACGCTTGAGCTTTTCCAACTTCTCCTGGGAGGAAGACGTAGCGATTACTCGGGCGCCCGCAGCTTTCGCGAATTGCAGCGCGAACAGCGATACACCACCCGTGCCAAGGATCAGCACCGTATCACCGGGCTTCACCTGGCCGCACACCACCAAGCCTCTCCAGGCGGTGACTCCCGCGCAGGTGAGCGTTGCCGCCTCCATATGCGTGTAGCCTGCCGGTGCCTTCGTGAAGGCGTGCGCCGGCATGCACACGTACTCGCGGGCATAGCCATCAACACTATCTCCCGGTATATCCCGCTTGGTAGCGGGCGTCATTTCGCCTCCCAGCCAATAGGGCCAAAACGTGCTGACGACGGTATCTGCGACCTTGAACTCATCGACGTCGTCCCCGACCGCAATCACTTCTCCAGCGCCATCGGACATCGGAATGCGGCTGTCGGCGCACGGTATTTTCCCCAGCACCACCAAATCGTCATGGAAATTCAACGAGCTGGCCCGGACCCTGACCAGCAATTCACCCGGCCTTGGTTTGGGATGATCTTCCTCGACCAATTTGAGATTTTCCAAGCCTCCCGGCGCTCTCAGCCTGACGGCTTTAATTTTCGGCATAATGTTCTGCTTTGTTTTACTTTTGCTACGTTGTGAGTTTAGATTTTCGCGTTCCCTGAATTTCAAGCTGGAGGATATTTTTCAAACTTTGGCAACGCGGGATTCATTTGGTCCCATGGGTGCGCGTCTGATGTCCACACATCTACTTGCAGGTTGAACGAACTCGGATCATCCATGCTCGCAGTTCTGATCGCGACAAACTGCGGGGCCGCGTCGGGTTTGACCGCAATCGGCGAGCCGCAGTCAGGACAAAAGCCCCGACGAGTCTTGCCACCCGCCTCACTGGGCGAGGCATGGAAGCGCAGCGAGCCTTGCAAGAGCTTGAAAGCTTCTGTCGGCACGATCACGAAAGACGAAAACGGACCTCCGCTGGATCGCTGGCAATCTCGACAGTGACAATGAAGCATCATAACCGGTCCTGCCGTGGATTCGTAGCGAATCGCGCCGCAAGCGCATCCGCCTGAAAAGGGCGTGGTTATTGTGGGCATATAGTGTTTCCTTTCTTGTGCTCATATTTTATTTGTTTAGAAGCTCCACCGTGATCAGCGGCCACCGAACACGTTGAGTCCCTTACCGGTTTCTAGGAAGGATTTCATGCTGGAAAGCACGCGCGGCCAGCCTCCGGAAACTTTGCCCACCATGGACGAACCAGTCTTGAACTTATCGTGCGTCACGGTGAGGCACACCAAGTCTTCAATGGCTTCGATCTCAAACGTGACGCGTGATTTATCCGCGAGAGCGTCCGGATCGGCCCAACTCAACACGAGGCGTTTTGGCGGAGTGCACTCGACAACTTTGCCGGTGACCCATACCTCAGGCTTGTCACCCTTGGTCACAAGTTGCCACGGCGAACCTTCCTTCCAGTCGGAGACATTCGCGAGGCCGGCCCAATACTGGCGGGTGAATTCGGGTTTGGTGATGGCCGCCCACACTTTTTTCGGCGTGGTGCGGATATAGGTTGTGTAAACTAACTTTGGTTTTTCCATAACGTCATCCTTTTTTGTTTTTGTTTTGTTCGAGACCTTTTTTCAGATCGCTCAACGCCTGCAGGCGATGGCGTTCGTATTTGCCGATCCAGCGCTCGGAGATCTCGTGGATCGGCACAGGATTGAGGTAATGCAGCTTCTCGCGCCCGTCCCAAACGGTCGTGACGAGGTTTGCCGCCTCCAATAGGCACAGATGTTTGGTGACGGCCTGCCGCGACATGTCGAAGAGTCCGCACAATTGCGTCAACGTCTGACCGTTGTTCATGTACAACTCATCAAGCAACTTTCGACGGGTCTCATCAGCCAATGCTTTGAAGGTCGCCTTCATCTTTGAGATATAATATGCAACTATATGGTTGCATATCAACCCTTCTTTTGAGCAGATCGGAGCCACGGCGGAAGTAATTTACTGGCTTGACAAGGAAATGGAGTCTATGTAACCATTGGTTACATGACACCTTCTGAATTCAGAAAAATCCGACGAGAGCGGCTGGGCCTTACTCAAGAACAACTGGCATCCCGGCTCGGAACCACGCGAATGACGATTACCAGATACGAAACCGGAACGCGTCGGATCTCCGGAGTTGCGCAGACGGCGCTCAAGCAATTGGCCTCCTCTTCCCACATTCCGATGGCCGGCATCGTCGCGGCAGGTACCCCGATCGAACCGATCTTACAAACCGAACACATAGATATACCCCCATCGATGGCGCGGAGCGGTGAGAATTTCGCCTTGCGGGTCAAGGGAGAGTCCATGCGGGATGATGGCATTCTCCCGGGGGACATCGTGGTCGTGCATAAACAGGCGACCGCGCGCAACGGGCAGACGGTATTGGCTCTGGTCAACCAAGAAGCAACGATCAAGAAGTACTATCGCAAAGCGGCGCGGGTGGAATTGCACCCCGCCAATACCGAGATGAAACCGATTATCGTGACCCCGAAGGACGATTTTCAGATTCAAGGAATTGTTGTAGGACTGATCCGCCATTGTGAGTAACGGCCTGCTGAAAAAGCCCTCCAGCGGCGTTCTCAGTCGCTCGAACCCCTCAACGTACAGAAAAAGTACGCCTCAGGGACCTCGCTTCTTGCGGCCTTGCCGGAGACCTTTTTGACCAGGCCGTGGAGAATCAAATGGACCGGCAGATTGTGTGTTATCAGATTCCTGCCTTTGAAATCGCTCTGGCCCGGCTCAACGATTCTTCGCTTCGGGATCGGCCGATTGGGATCGCGGTTTCTCACGCGCCTCGTGCTTCCATCCATGAGCTTTCCCGCGAGGCGGAACAGGAAGGGCTGTCGTGCGGGATGCCGGTGGAACAGGCTCGCCGGTTGTGCCCATCCTTGCGCGTTCTGCCTACGGATACCGTTCGCGTCCGGATAGCGCATCAAGATCTTCTCGAAGTGATCGGCCGCTTTGCGCCGGTATGGGAGCCCGTGCGCCCCGGCCATCTCTTCTTGGATCTCACCGGCACGACCCGCCTCTTTGGCCCCGCCGTGGATGTGGCCGCCCGCATCGAACGCGAAGTGCTTCGCCGGCATGGATTGCCGGGCGCGATGGGCATCGGCAGCAACAAACTCGTGTCTGGCGTCGCCGCCGATGTTGTGCAGCCTCCGCAGCTCTATGATGTTCGGCCCGGCTCGGAACGAATATTCCTGGCGCCCTTGCCGGTGGCCCTGTTGCCGGGGGTCAGCCGGTCCTCGGCGAAAACAATCCTGCCTCTCCTGGAAGATCTCAATCTTCGGACCTTGGGAGAGATCGCTGAGATTCCCTTGCCCCAGCTTGCCGTGGCGTTTGGCCGGCAGGGAGCGGTTCTTCACCGCTGGGCCAATGGGATCGATGTCTCGCCGGTGCTTCCTCCGGTCCAGCATCCTACTGTGGCGACCTCCGTCACCCTGGACCCCGATGAGGTGGACGACGTCCGGCTTCTCGCGCGTGCGTATGGTCTCCTGGAGGAACTTTGCCGGACGCTGCGATGCCAAGGCCGGGTCTGCCGGCGACTTCTGCTCACGTTGATGCACAGCGATCATGTTGAAGTCAGCCGGCATTGCACCTTTGCCGCCGGCACTTATTGGGAGGTGGAAATGTACCCTTGCCTAAAAAGACTGTTCTTAGGTTGCTTTCAACGGCGGGTCCGCATTCGCAGAATGGCGCTTCTCGCGGAAGCCCTGGCGCCTCCCGAGGAGCAATTGTCGCTGTTTGATTTCGACACACCCCAGACAAAGAAACACGCTCGGATGCGCCGCCTTGCGCTGGCGCTGGATAGTCTGCGTGAGCGGTTCGGCAATGGAGTGGTCTTATGGGGAACGGGTCCTGTCGCCGACCAACCCAGGCGGAGCGCAGCGCGACTTGCTTGCTTCCGAGCGGAGCGCGAGCACGTCCGGGTTGGTCGGCACAACTCGCCCCCCACACCTAAAGGGTAAAAGGTGAACTTCGTCCATCTGCATGTCCATTCCGACTATTCGCCAATGGAAGGCGTGTCTTCACTCACGGCGCTCTGCGAGGCGGCCCGGGCGCAAGGCGCCGACACCCTTGCGTTGACGGATACGAATGGTCTTTACGGAGCGATCCGATTTCTTGAGATTGCCAAAGAGACGGGGCTGCGTCCGATCCTGGGCGCGGAATTAAAGCATGATATCCATTACACCCGCCCACCCCGGCTCCGCCAAGACGGAGCCTTTGCCCGTGGCACCCGCCCACCCCAGGCGCGCACTTCTGTAGCCGCGAAGTCTCGGCAGACCGGCGTTGGAATAGACGCGCCTCTTTCCCACCGGGCGATACTGTTGGTCAAGAATCCCGATGGCTACAGCAATCTCTGCCGGCTGCTCTCAGCGCGACATTGCGATGATGCCTTCGATTTTATCTCAGCGGTCGCTCGGTATCGGGAGGGGTTGATCATTCTCTCCGACGATCAGGACGCGCTGACCGCCTGGAAAAGAGAATCGCCTAAGGACCTCTACGTCGAATTGACACCGGGAGCGATGATGCATCAGGCGCTTGCCTTTAGCCGGCGGGCCGGCCTTCCGCCGGTGAGTACCAACCGCGTGCATTTTGTTGACCGGCGCCAATTCCATCTGCACCGGCTTCTTCGAGCTATCGCGCTGAACACCACGCTCTCTCGCCTGCCCGACGACGCCTGCTGCGCGCCGACTCATTGGCTGGCACCTTTCTCAACCTTGGAACGGTACTATCCCCATGTGCCGCACGCGCTTGCCAACACGCTCCGGATCGCCGGGGAATGCTGGACTGACTGGAATTTTCAGGACACGATTTTTCCCGCCTTTCGGCAATTGAGCGACGAGAGCGCATTCAGAAGGCTTGAAGACAAGACTTGCGCAGGCGCCATCTGGCGCTATGGCGTCTTGTCAAAGGCTGTGAAGGACCGCATCGGACAGGAACTCGCCATCATTCGGCAAAAGCACTTTGCCCATTATTTCCTCGTGGTGGAGGAAATTGTCCGAGAGGCCCCTCGGACCTGCGGCAGAGGATCGGTGGCGGCCTCGATCGTCTCCTACTGCCTCGGGATCACTCATGTGGACCCTTTGAAGCATCATCTGTTCTTCGAACGCTTTTTGAATCCCGGGCGCCATGATCCTCCGGACATCGACATCGATTTCCCGTGGGATGAACGCGACGGCATCCTGGACAGGATCTTCGAGCAATACGAGGCGCAACGGGCCGCGATGGTGGCCAACCAGAACAGCTTGGGGTTTCGCGCGGCGATTCGGGAAGTGGCGAAGGTCTATGGCATTGCTCCTGTCGAGATCGATCGCGTGGCGCCCCGCATCATGCGGCAGATAGACCTCCTGGAGCTCGCTGAAAGTCGCGCGGCGCGTGCCTGGGCCGAGTCCTTCTGTAAGGAAACGAATCTCAAAGTCCCCTGGCCTGAGATTCTGGACCTGGCGGTCCAGGCGGAGGGCCACTTCCGGCATCTCTCGCTGCATTCCGGCGGAATCATCATCGTCCCCGACGAGATCCGGCGATACGTGCCCGTGGAAGTTTCGGCCAAGGGTTTGCCGGTCATTCAGTGGGAGAAGGATCAGACCGAAGACGCGGGGCTCGTCAAGATCGACATCCTCGGTAACCGCTCGCTCGCGGTCATCCGCGACGCTTTGGCCGCGATTGCCCGCAATACCGGCCGGGAGATCGACTACCGCACCTGGGATCCGCTTCCCGATCCTTCGACTCAAGAGCTGATCCGCCGCGGAGACACCATGGGCTGTTTCTACGTCGAGTCGCCGGCGACACGCTTGTTGTTGAGAAAGCTCTGGACCGGCATGCCGCCCGAGCGCCGCGCCACGGCCGATGTATTCGAATATTTGGTGATTGTGTCGTCTCTGGTGCGGCCCGCGGCAATCTCATTCGTGCATGAATTCGTCAGGCGCGCTCACGGCGCGCTGTTCGACCCCTTGCATCCCCGCTTGCAGGAAGTGCTGAGTGAAACCTACGGGATCATGGTGTACCAGGAAGACGTCACGAAGGTCGCCATGGCGCTCGCCGGTTTCTCGGTGGAAGACGCGGATCAGCTCCGAAAGATCATCAGCAAGAAACATAAGCAGAAGCAGCTTCGAGATTATCGCCATCAATTTTATGAAGGCGCTGGGAAACGCGGCGCTTCGCCTTCCGTCATCGACATGATCTGGGCGATGATCATGAGCTTTGCCGGGTACAGTTTCTGCAAGCCACATTCCGCCAGCTATGCGCAGGTATCCTTCAAGTCCGCCTACCTGCGCGCTCACTATCCCGCCGAGTTCATGGCGGCTGTGATCAGCAATGAGGGAGGTTTTTACTCAGCCTTCGCCTATCTGTCCGAGGCGAGGCGGATGGGGCTGGCGATCCTGCCTCCCGATATCAACGCCAGCGATTGGGCCTACAGGGGAAACGGCAGGACCATTCGCGTTGGGTTCCTGCAGGTGAAGACGCTTACGCGCGCCGTCGTCGAGCGGCTGACCGAAGAACGTGCACGCGGTGGGTCTTTTCGATCCTTCCAGGACTTCTTGAGACGGGTACAGCCGGAACCCGCGCAGGCCCGGACGTTGATTCGGGCCGGGTGCTGTGACTCCATCGCCGGAGAGCTGACGCGGCCGGGCTTGCTCTGGCGGTTGTATGGCTTTCAGAGCAGCGGCCACGGCGTCCTCCCTATACCAGAGGAATATTCCGCGACCAAAAAGCTCAGGCATGAGATCGAGATATTAGGCTTTCCGCTCAGCTGCCATCCCCTTGAACTGTTGTGCTCTCAACTTGTCGGCCTGCGGTACATCCAGGCTTCCGAAATGGAACGCTACGCCGGCTGCTCCGTCACGATGATCGGCTGGCTGGTTACGGAAAAAATGACCCAGACCAAAGATGGAGAGCCGATGGAATTCATTACGTTGGAAGATACGACGGCGCTCTACGATGCCACCTTGTTTCCGGACGTGTACCGCCGGGTCTGCCAGCTACTGTATCCGGACCAAGCTTATGTCTTGCGAGGACGCATTGAGCAGGAATTCGGCGTCGCCACTGTGACCGTCGAAGACTTGGCATGTCTATCTGAACGGCCCTTCCACCGTCTGCCTCCCTCCCCCGAAAAGAGCACAGCTTTCGAACAAATGACCTGATATGGTTTGCTCATGGGGAACAAGCTGGAAGCTCGTAAAAGACGATCCGCCGCCGATTTCCTTCCAGAAAAGTTGACTTGGCCCGCCCTGAAGGAAGCCGCCGCGGATTGCCGAGGCTGTGATTTGTATAAGAACGCCACCCAGACAGTCTTCGGAGAAGGCCCGAGGAAAGTGGCCGTCATGCTGGTTGGAGAGGTTCCGGGGGATCAGGAAGACCGGCAAGGCCGGCCTTTTGTGGGGCCGGCGGGCCGCATCTTAGCAAATGCTCTCGCTGAAGTCGGGATCGCACGCGAGACCGTCTATGTCACAAATGCCGTGAAGCATTTTAAATGGGAACCTCAAGGAAAACGGCGAAAGCACAAGAAGCCCCTCGCCAGCGAGATCGCCGCCTGCCGGCCCTGGCTGAGTGCCGAGCTCACCGTCACGCACCCAAAGATCGTCGTGTGCCTGGGATTGACGGCGGCTCAATCTGTCCTTGGCCGGCCGATTCGACTCGGTGACGAGCGCGGCAAATTCCTTTCAGGCCGGACCGAGCCCGAGACATTTGTCACGATCCACCCTTCCTCGATACTCCGGCATCCCGAAAGAGAACAGCAAAAGCAGGAGTATGCACGTTTCGTGAGGGACCTCAAGCTGGTTCAACAAAAGCTCCTGCAATACCCAACGGACCCCGCGGCGTAGCCGCGGCTCCTGTCAGGTCATCGACGAGCGCTTGGGTCGTGAGCGGCGCGCAGCCCTCCGCCCGGTTGTTCGCGAGCACAAAGACATTTCTCTGCTCGGCCGTTCCCTGCCGGATCAACCGCATGACGTCGGCGCGCATCTCCGGCAGCGGACGCACTAACCGATTATAGGGGCGCGTCGTGCGGACAGCGTTCTCATACGTCATGCCAAGAGGGGTCAGCAGGCGAATGACGACGAACGGCGCAGTGAACGTTTCTTCCAGCCTGGCATGCTGCTGGCGCAGCGCAGGCATATATGTCCAGTGGTTATAGACGTGGCCCACCCCATGGGCTTTGAGCAGCCCCTGATAGTCCGCAGTGAGCAGGCCGGCATCTCTCACCTCTATGGCATAGCGGAAGGTCTTCGGCAGACGCGATAAAAACCGGTCCAGATGCGGAAGAAAAGTCTTCGGATCAAAACCCGTGCGTTGAAACTCGAACAGGAACGGCCCCGTGTGCGCCCTGAACGCTTCAGAATACGGGAGCAGCACCTGTTCAAGAAACCGATCGGCGTCCAGGAATCCGGGATTCGCCTGCCCCATCTTCTTTCCATAGCGGGGATGAGACGCGAACGTCGGCACCGTAATCTCTTCCCAGACCTTTGAGCAGACTTCAAATCCGGCCGGTAGCTGTTGGCAAAATAGGCCAATTGTGTGTCGGTGGGAGGACTATAGAAGGTCTGATCAAACCCCACGGTGCGAAACAACGGCTCGCCCCGGTAAAGATACCGGGCGTATTCGGCGAGGCACTCTTGCTTAAATCTGTTCCGAGCGTACGTCTTGTGGTAGACAAGACCCTGCCAGCCTTCATAGGTCCAAGTGGAGGTGCCGAACCTCACAAGAGGAGAAAGCGCACTCATCTCGCGAGAGTAGCACACGGCCGCGACGGGATGAAATCAGCTTCAGGATACAGGACTCATCGGATCGGACTTCGCCTTGTAGGCCTCGTGCTTTCTTTTCCCGCATCTGCTATAAGGCGCGGGATGCCGGTGATGCGAAGAGCAAGTTCTCTTTTTTCTGCACTGGCGCTCTGCATCCTTTTCCAATCCTGCGCCCCGCTGACCCCGGCACCCCTGTCGGTACAGGAAGACCCTGAGCGTTTCATTCGGATCGAGGGCCGTTACGGAGATGAGCACCGCGTAGGATCGTCACCCTTTGAGCATCCGCTGACTTTGACCGCAGCGGAGTGGGAGCGCCTCCTCTCCAGCATTCAGGTCCAAAGCCACAAGGACACATTTCTTTTTACCACTGCTAAGAATCCGCCGGAACCTGCGTTTTTACCGGAGCAACTGGTGTACCTCAGTCGCGGACTGCAGAAGGCGTTCAGCCGGGCGCACCCCGACGAATTCGTGGTCTTCGGCTTCAGCCAGGTACGCTCTCCTCAGCTTACAGAGATTACCACCGGCGGATGGTTCGTCGAGGGACAGCGCCTGCATCTCATCTTGGCCAATTACCGTCACAGTGTATCCATGACAAATATTCGCGACGAACTCTGGCAGAATCCCCTCCACTCGAATAGCTCCCCTTCGTACCAGATTGTCCCTGGTCCGAATCAAACGCTCGGGCGGGAGAAAGGGCTTGCAGGGTTTTTGAGTACGGATGCTCCGGAGCTCCTGATCGATTACAAGGCCCAGTTGGAGATGAAGCCTAGCCCGCCGGCTATTCTTTCTCCCGTCGGCTCCCCCACCGTCGTACCCCCCCCTGCTCCGCGGGTCGAGCCCTCGCTCGAGGAGCGGTTGCGTGTGCTCAAAAAGCTGCGCGAGCTGGGATTAATTACCGAGGATGAATACCGCGACAAGAAGAAACAACTACTCGATCGCTTTTAACGCTGCCTTTCGGTTATTCCGCCTTCGAAATCAATGTGTTCTCTTTCTTCCTTGCTAAGCCCCTCACAGAAATCTTGACAGTCGGCTCTTAGGCTGTAACCCTAGCCTTAAATGGTCACTAAACCGGAGGTGGTTCGCATGGAAAGCAAGTGGTCGGACGTGCTGAGGAAACCTCTGGTCCCTGCCATTCTGGCTGTGGTGGTATCAGTGGTTATTGCTAGTTGGATGGCTCGCAACCACACGGCCCACCTGGAAGACCGCATTATACGCGCCGAAAGCCAGACCGTGCAGGCCACGGACAAACTAAAGACGGCTGAAAGCCAACTGCTCGCGAACCAACAGCTTCTGCAACAAATGATGAAGGATCAGCGCGTCCGCAATGATAACGATGCCGACCAGCGAGCTGTGACGGTATCTGAGCTTCGAGACGTGCAAGCCGAATTAAAGATGCTTCGTCAGGCGGTCTTCACGATGCGGCCCGCCAGTCGTAGCCGTCGGCGCTGATCTGCCTCGGTGCCTGCAGGAATCTAGACGAACTCGCTAAGGAGTTGCCCGCTGAGCGAGCAAGGATAAAGCTCTCTTAGGATACGCAGATAAGACCACAGATGAGAGAAGTGACAGAGCCCCGGATGCGAGAACTCGCTCCTACTCGAGAGTCAGGAGCCTATAAGGTCCGCTTACGCGACGCGATGCGGTTGCCGCAAAAAGCCCAGCTCAAAACAGCTTTTCAGCAGCTGAGCAGCGTTGGTCGCCCGTAACTTCTTCATCATGTTAGCGCGGTGCGCCTCGACCGTCTTGTGGCTAATCCTCAGCTGCCTTCCAATCTCCCGGTTTTTGAGGCCGTTCCAAATGAGATTGAGAATCTGCTGCTCGCGCTGGGTCAAAGAAACCATGCCCCGCCCTTTGGATTTCATCAACATATCATCCCTCCTTGGACCATGAATTGTAAGGTATTTTTAGCTAAGAATTTTATATTTGACAATAACCCACTTGGGGGGTCCCTAGTAGCTTGGAATTAGGAAATAGGCCGTCCCCTTACTCAAGTTGAGACCGGAAAGAACCGAAGATCTTACCATGGGTACCCTTCTTGACCGCCTAAAGACGACAGCGATATCGGAACCTGAGCAACCAGTTCGTGTTCAACTGGGTCAATTACTTCTTCAAAAGAAGCTAATCACCGAAGTTCAACTCCTCAAGGGACTCCATTATCATAAAACTCACGGCATCCGCTTGGGTGAGGCTCTTCTCAGACTTAAGTTCATCACCGAAAGAGCTCTGAAGACGGCATTGGCCAAGCAACTCAATATTAAGTTGATGCCGGTTGATTACATCGACTTCATTCCTCCGAACCTGACCGGATATATTCCGAAGGAATATGCCTGGAGACATAAGGTTTGTACTATTGGACGAACGAATGATCACCTATTGATCGTCATGGACGATCCCACTGATACTGTGGTTATCTCCGTCATTCACTTTTCAACAAAACTGCCGATCACGGTCTCCACGGCCCCGCATGCTGTGATTATTCAGATATTGCACCGCCTCTACGGTCCTCCCGATCACTTCAGCTTGAAAAACCAACGCCCCATCAACCGATGAGACGATTCCTCACTCATTGAAGAGAAACCCGGACGGGCTTCCTTCCGACACTTCCTTCAAGGCGCATTGACAAGATAGTACAAAGAACTGATTGGCGTTCACAGCCATCTTTGTGAAGAGATATTTTCGACTGCAACTAGAGCGTGGTTCGCTCCGCAACGACCGCCGTGCCATAGGCCAGCACCTCGGTCACGCCGGGGGCGAGCTCGTTCGCATCATAGCGCATAGCGACGATCCCGTTGGCGCCGCGCTCGGCCGCGTGCTGGATCATGAGATTGAAGGCGTCCTGCCGGGATTGTTCGCAGAGATCGGTATAGAGGGTGATGTTGCCGCCGAAGAGAGTCTGCAGACTGGCGCCAAGGGTGCCGACAATGCTCCGCGATCGGACAACAATGCCCCTTACAACACCAAGATTTTTGGCTAGGCGATGGCCTGGGAGCTCATTCGCAGTAGTGATAAGCTGTGGGTTGACGTTCGTCACACGCTCGATGGAATGATCATTGCGAGCAGGATGGTGGAGCTTAGACGGACGTTAGCGTAATTGGATTTTGAGAATTCTGCCGTTCGCTTCTTCTCTCAACCTGCTGGAGGATATCCTTAGCCCTTCGCCGAGTCTGCTGGCTAATACTCACAACGTATCCACCGCGACCAGAATAGATACAGGGAGCATCAGCGACTTGACGGCAGATTTCCAGTAACTCCCCCACATGAAGCATCAGACGAGCTTGCCATCGGCAGGTATTGTCCCCGACATCCGCTGTCTTCAACTGGGACGACAGCAGATCCACCAGTTCGCCCTCATCTATGTGGATAGGTATCTTCATAGGAGCCCCCGGGTGAGTAAGGCGAGACCGTACCATCCATCGCTGCTAAAGTCAATTAATTAGGTGAAACAGCTAAACTCCTGCCGTTCTATACATAGATACATAAGTTATTAACAAAACTCAGAAATGCGTCTGGAGTCGATGCTGGGGACTCCCCTAAATATCCCATCCCCTCTTTAGCAGGTTACTCCAAAGCTAGATCCGGTTTTCGCGCCGGTCGCCACCGGGCTGATGCTGGACCCTGGATTGTAACCACTGCTCTGCGCGATACCGTTCGAGTTGAGTCCCACACCCGGCGTGATGCCCGATCCGAAATTAATGCCATTTCCGCCGATAATAGTCGTCCCCGGCGTGAATCCTATCCCTGGAGTGAATTGCAAAGGGGTTCCAAAAGAGAATCCTGTTCCTGGAACCGGCCGCGAAAGACCTGAAGAAGCGGCATTGGGGGCTGCAAAGAGGAACGTAGTGTTTCCCTGCTGAGGGAGATTCGTCCCAGGATTGACGACGGTTCCCGCATTGCTGAGACCATTGTTCCTAAGAGGACTGGTGAGCGGAGGGTTGGAGGCAATTCCGGGATTATTTCCGAAGTTCTGATAAGCGTTGGCTGCGGGAACGCCGACCGAGGACGTCTCGAATGCGAGGGGACAAGGGATAGTTTCTATTCCAGATGTCAGTTGTGCGTAAGCTATTGGGACCCCGCCGCACAACGCCGCGATCGTGAGCCAGGTAGCATGTCTATTCATCGCCCCTCCTCTTGCTGCTGGTCCTGTCCAGAATTCCCGCACCACGCTGAACAATCCGGAGATCGATTCTTTTCTATTTTGCGGCAATTTAGGTCGGACGGCCATCCCTCAGAAGGATCAATGTAGTCTGGGTCGGTAGAACCGGGACTTAGTTCTACGATAACCGATTTTACCTTTCCAGGTTCAGCAGTGTCATATCCATGCAGAGAGTGAAATAAAGGCTTCACAACCCGATAGGAGGTGTCCATGTCGATCATTCACTCGAGAATCATGCCGGTGTTCGTGATGGGAGCTCTTTTGATAGGGCTTCCCGGACTTGTCTATGCGGATCAAAATGAGGGGATGCACCGAGGCTACCGTTCCGAGCATCACCAAGGGACAGCTGACAGGCAGCACATGGTCAGCCATACCTTCCACAGCCTGCTTCGGCATGCCAAGGACTTGGGTCTTTCCGAAGAGCAAGTCGCAAAATTGAAGTCCCTCATGACGGACTATAAGAAAGCCCGCATTCGCGACAAGGCCGAAGTGAAGTTGGCCGAGGTCGATGCCCAGAGGCTCGTCCATGATCAGAAAGCCGATATGGCGGCCATCGAGGATGCGGTGCGCAAGTCAGAAGCCGCGCGAACCAAATTGCGCTTAGACGAGATTAGGACACTCCGGGAGGCCTCAGCTACATTGACGCCGGAACAGCACGAGAAGTGGCGATCCCGCCGGGCTGCCATGCATGCGGAATGGGAAGGCCATGGTGTACAACAAAGAGAAGCAGGCAGCTAGCCGGAACGAACGTCTTCCGGTTGTGTGGGGATACATAAGGTGGTACAAATCGGGATAGGACTAGGACATTGTCACCGGCTGTCTGATTGTATAGACAGCCGGTGACACAGGATGACTCATGAAGGCACGCGCTAAATATGTCTCCACTCACGTCCTGGTGCTTTTGCTCTCCGTGTCTGTTCTGTTCGCACAGGAGACGGTGCCACTTGCACCTGCACCAATGCAGGCTAAGCCTGTATTTACACAGCAACAACTCGATCAAATGCTGGCGCCGGTCGCGCTGTATCCCGACTCGCTGCTGTCCCAGATTTTGATGGCCTCAACCTATCCGCTCGAGATCGTCGAGGCTGCCCGTTGGTCCAAGGCCAATCCCAATCTCAAAGATGATGACGCCGTGAAGGCAGCCGAGCAAAATGGCTGGGATCCCAGCGTCACATCGCTTGTCGCATTTCCGGAGGTCCTCACAATGATGGACAGTAACCTGTCCTGGACGGAAAGACTCGGCGATGCCTTTCTCGCTCAACAACCCCAGGTCATGGAAACGGTCCAGAATTTACGCCAGAGGGCCTATGCGGCCGGCAACCTCAGGTCAAATGACCAAGTGCGAGTGGACCAGCAGGGACAGACCATCGTGATCGAGCCGCCCAACCCCCAGGTGGTCTATGTGCCGTACTACGATCCGAGGGTAGTCTATGGGCCATGGTGGTGGCCGGAATACCCCCCGGTCTATTGGGGACCATGGCCCGGCTATTATGTGCGGCCCGGCTTCGGAGTAGGTTTCGCCTGGGGTGTCGGCATTACGGTCGGTGCAGGGTTCTTTTTCGGCGCTTTCGACTGGCCTCATCGGCACATCCGCGTTATACCTGTAAATAACTTCTACTATCGAAACAATGTGGTGCGTGTTTGGGAACATGATCCAGTCCATCGCCTGGGCGTACCATACCGGGAAGTGGAATTACGTCAACGATTTGGCCGTATGAGCGCGGCGCCTGAGGCGCGACGAGACTTTCGCGGACACGACCGACCATCATTTGAAGACCGTAGCGAACTTGGCCATCGTCTCGATGCGCGCGGTGACCCAGGCCGACGATCGGAAGAACATAGCGTACCGCCCGGTCGCTCAAACGTGCCCGAGGCGAACCGTCCCGACATGCGCAGCGCTCCCAGCCGCCCGAGTGCGCCAAGCGTGGCCAGTTCGCCGCATGTTGAGCAGCGGCCTCATGCCTTGGAGGGCGTCGGTCGCGGACCGAATGTGCGTGATTACAGCGCACGCGGTCATGCCAGTTCCCCGGGTCATGGCAGTTCCCAGGGTCATGCCCCAGGTCAGGCTGGCTCCCCCAATGGTGGCGCTGGGTCCCAGCATGGCGGGGGCGGAAAACACTAGCCGCAAATAAGAAACGTCGAGGAGAATATGGTACGCATGCCGAAGGAAGTAGTTGGACCTGAGCATTCATGGCATGAGGGACTGCAGGCAGCAGTCTCCACATTGACACTAATTGTGATGGCCACCGTGGCCCTCGCAGCCGCTCCTGAGCAGAAGAACTTTGCGTCAACCGAGGCGGGCAGCAAGGCGCTCGTAGAAGCCATCAAGTCCAATGATGAGCCTGCGTTAGGGTCGATTCTAGGGCCCGACGGCAGCCAACTTATCCGTTCAGGTGACGAGGTCGCTGACACCCAAAGCCGCGAGGCTTTTATCAAAGCTTATAACGAAGCTCACAAACTCGTGCTTGACGGTGACACCCAAGCAATACTCGTGATCGGCAAGGACGAGTGGCCTATGCCGATTCCGCTCGTGAAATCTCAGGACGGTTGGCGTTTCGACACCAAGCGAGGGGCAGAAGAAATTCTCGTTCGCCGCATCGGCCGTAACGAACTGAACGCCATCCAGGTGTGCCTCGCGATCGTCGATGCAGAGCGCGACTATGTGGCAAAAGATCCGGACGGCGATGGCATTCCGGAATACGCAGCCAAATTTGTCAGCACGCCTGGCAAACATGACGGGCTCTACTGGGAGACCAAATCGGAGGAGCCGCCGAGCCCGCTCGGACCTTTGCTTGCAGCTGCAGCGAGAGACGGATACACAAACTCAGAATCCAGTTCGCTTGAGCCCTACCACGGGTACTTCTATAAAATTCTTACGAAACAGGGGAAGGACGCTCCGGGTGGGGCGCATGACTATCTTGTCAACGGCCAAATGATCGGCGGTTTCGCCGTGATTGCCTATCCGGCGCGTTATGGCGCCTCAGGCATCATGAGTTTTATCGTCAATCAAGACGGAGTAGTGTATGAAAAAGATGTGGGGGAGAACACCGCAGCGATGGCGTCCCAGATGACGACCTTTAATCCCGACCCGAGCTGGAAACGACCGTAGGGCGATGATCGCTCCGTCTCAATTGACTCCCTAGTTGTCTAATGCCTTGATCACACGGTCCGTTAAGTCGAGGGAGCCCTGGTTGTAAAAATCAGCGCGCCGGCCTGGATCCAGGCTTTTGCTAGCTACTACAGGTCAGCGAGATTTATCTCTTCATCCCTTGGAACCTATCTTCCATCGCCAAATCACCCATGCAAGAAGAAGAAGGGGGACGATGATGAGAACGCCACCCACGATAAAGGCTGCATCTAGTTGAATGGGCATTGAGGCATCGTGGCGGTCGGCCCTCAAACGGCGATATTACCCAATGTGCTGTATTTCGCCAGTTGGGTACCCGAAGGAGTAATGGCGAGGCGGCTTAACGACGACGGAAGGAAGGCCCGCGACCGAAGAGTGCCACGCTACCATCGTTAAGCGGTGTCGCGGGCGGCGGGGCCGGAATGAATTCTGTGCTGGGAATATAGAACAAACCTATTTCTCCTGAAATCTCCACACACCGTCCCAATCCAATGCTGGAGGATGTTCTTTAAAATGTTGGAGCCGTGCGATAAACAATTTAGAAGGATGATCTTCCGGATTGATTTTCAAGCTCTCGCCAAATCGGGCCTGGGCAAGGTCCCAGCTCTGACTCCGGTACGCGGCAAGGCCTTCGGCGAAATGATCCCTGAAGGTCCTGGCCTTATCATCTAGTTGGCCTTTCCGGTCCAGCAGCTCGAATATCCGCACAGGCTCGGATTTTCCGGCCACCTGAATACAATCCAGTTCGCGCGCCTCAATGGCATCATGAGCCATCTTCCATGTTTCTTCGCTGATCAGCAGCTGGGTGCCGTATTCTTTATTGACGTGCTCCAGTCTCGATGCCAAGTTCACGGTGTCGCCGATGACGGTATAGCCTTTGGAATACTCCGATCCGATGCTGCCGACGGTGACATCACCGGTGGCGATTCCCATCCTCACGTTGATCTTCGGGAGATCCTTCCGAAGCCCCATGATATCGGGGAGCAACTGTCGGAAGGTGCTTAGCTTTTTGTACTGCTCCAATGCTGATAGGCAGGCAAGAGTCGCGTGTTCTGCGCCATCGGTGAATGGCGGCCCCCAGAAGGCCATGATGGCATCGCCGATGTACTTGTCGATGATCCCGTGAAACTCTCGAATCGGCTCCGACATTAACGAAAAATATTGATTGAGGAGTTTCACAATGCCATCCGGCGTCAATCGCTCCCCCAGCGCGGTAAAGTCTTCCAGATCGGAGAAGAAGACGGTCATCAGCCGCCGTTCACCACCCTGCGAAAAGCGTTGATCCTCCAAGATCCCCTTGACGATGCGAGGGTCCACGTACTTGCCAAATGTCTCTTGGATCACCTCTTTTTGCTTGAGCTCGCTCACCATGTGGTTGAACGATTTCGTCAGCACTGCGATCTCATCTGTGCTGGTGATGTGGATATGGACATTGAGATTACCCTCTTCCACTTCTTTGGTACCGCTGAGCAGCCGCTTGACGGGCCGCACCAGGTTCCGGGTGATCAGCGCAGCAAACAGCAGCCCCAGCACGCTTGCGCCGATCGTGATGCCCCAATTGACCCTGATCGCACGTAGTTCCAGGCTTTCCGCTTTCTTGGCCGATTCGCGCGTCATAGCCTGTAAGGCGGCCGTCACATCGGCTATGGTCTTATCGATGCTGTCTCTTTCTTTTCTGAGAACATCCCGGACCACGCGGACCGAGCGCTCGTTTCCCTGCTCTCTCTCGGTCAACAACAGAGTCACCGTTTCATGGAGGAGGTTATGGGCAGCGGCGATGTCGGGAAGTTGTTTGCGCAGAGTGGCAAATTGCTCCCTGTTCACTTCAATTTCGGAGGACGCCAAGACCCCCTCAACAAGGCGTAGCGCCTCTGCGACTTCCTGATCCACCTTCCCGGCATGCTCTTCCATTTGGCGCTTCTCTTCTTCAATGGTTTTCAAATCGTCGGATTTTGCCTGGTAAAGCTGCATGAGCCGGCCGAGATGAATGAGCTCGTCGCGCACGGCGTTATCGATATGATCCATTCGCTGTTCCAAAGGAACGTAGTAAGCGGCAAGTGCGACGACCTCATTGTTGACTTTCTTGAGATTCAACCCGGACAGGCCAGTGACTATCGCCATCAGGACAAGCAACCCGACGGCAATGCTAAAGATCTTGACGCTAATCGTAGGACGCATGATTCGGTATCCCGCGCTTCAAGGACCCAAAGCTGGGTCACGGCAAAGTTTGGTTCCACGCCGCCCAGGTGGGCGTTAGAAGGTCTTCAAAAATTCGATCAGGGCGCGTTTATCTTGGTCGCTGAGGCCTGGCTCTTCCTTGAAGTAGCTGGTCCCGAAATAGTGGCCACGATTGACCACAAAGTCTGGACACTTGTTGAATTCCAGCAAGGGGTCCACCACGTTTGCCCAGACTTTCCGGGCTTCCTCATCGCTCGCGCCTTTGGGAAGTGCCTTCAGGTCATGCTTGATCTTAAGCAGCAATGCGAGGACCTTCTTCTCGTGCTGTAACCGCTGCACTGGATTTGTACTCTCCGATAGGAGCTCTATATTGGCCAGGAGGTTAACCGGTGTGCCGGCTGGGATCGGCCCGATTTCGATCCCATCTTTCCCGAAAATCGGCAGATTAAGATCTTCTCCCGCTTCGTAGAGGTCCTGAAGGAAGTCCGGGAGGTACCCTTTGGGAACGCGTAAATAACTGGTCGTCGTTGTGCGGTCAATGACACCCGGGACCTTGTCGCCCAGGAGAGAGTCCTTCTCCCGCTTTTCGGGCCAGAGCATCTGTTCAATCGAATCCTGAAATGACCGCATCCGGGCTTCGACACTCGGGCTGGGTTCGAATTTTCCGACGCTGTTGTTTAGAAGATATGGCGCCGTCGACCACACGCTGACGAGTGACGCGGGACGGGTGTACCCGCGTCCGCCTGCGGGCATCGCGTAAGACCTGGGCGCGCCCGTGATGGGATGGTGAACCGTGATCGTACCGACAGATGGCAGTTCCTTATAGGATTGCGAGGAGAAGTTGTCCCAAATGTTGTCAGCAATGGCATTCGTCGCCAGTGGACTGCACGCGTTTGTCTCGAGCAGCGTCACAGGAACGCGAAGCTCCGTCGAGAGGAAGTTGCCGTCAAAGAAATCATCGGCGAGTACGATCTTCTTGATTTCTCTCTTGAAATCTTCGGTCTTGGTCCACGCCCAGTACTTCGTCCAGCAGTCCAAATAGCCGGAACCGGAGCAGCCGCCAGGATCGACGCCCATTGCGGGCGCCGGAATCTTACTCGAGTGGCAGCGAGCGCACCGTTCGGCAAAGACCTCCTTGCCCCTGGTGAGCTGCGCGAGATCTTTGGTGAGATACGCCTCGCCTCCGGGGGCATCTTTCAATTTATGGGGAGAAGCGGTTTTTAGGAAGAACAGCGCCAGGTCCGGTGTTTCGGATTCTGTCGCTTCCCAGTAAGCGGAATTTTTCCGCGCGACCGCGATTTCAATCGGGGTGGTCCGCTTGCCGCCGATCAATGGCTTGAAGTGCAAGAGCCACTCTTCGCTGAACAAACCGATGTTCAGAAAAACACGATTCAGGGCGCCCAACGCACCGACGGAATCCGCACCCTCTTTGAGCACCCGCGGGCTCCAGACAGTGTTCGGCGGCTGAAAGAGAGTGGTGAGCGGCCCGCTCTTCACATAGTCATTGAACTGTTTGTTCTGCAAGTTGCCACCGGCCAGAGTTTCCCGTCCCCAGCGCTTGGCCTCATCGAGACGCGCACCAAGATTATAAATGGCATTCATGGTTCGCGGATTGTTGATGTTGTCCGTGGAGACCAGAGAGGTATCGAGAGTGCCGGGCCTGGACGTGTGGAAGACCTGGAAAGGAAAGCTTGACTTGTCAGATTCCCACGTGAAGATCCTGTCGATCCAGAAATACTGCGCCCCGACATTCGAACTCAGGTGCTCCCACTTCGGGTTCTCCGGATCAGGAGGCGGTTTCACGGGATTGGGGCCGACGTGACAGAAGGCGCACGCCATGCCAACGCGATACGGCTTCACCAGATCTTTTGACAGGTAGTAGGTCGGGTCTTCGTAATAGCGCTTCGGGTCCCATTTCTTGGCCGCCGTCTCGTCGAATTCGGGATTGGGAAAGAGACGCAGGCCGACGATGCCGGTCGCGTACCCGTAAAAGGATCCGACCGGCATGTTCTTGCCGCGGGCGCCCACGGCCACACCGGGATATTTCTGCTCGCTCTCAAACGGGTCAGGCGGACAGTCGGAACGACGCCTGTCGAGCCACAACCCGTAGCGGGTCGGGTCGGGACCAGTGGCCTTTTCGAAACAGGGTTCGTTGACCAGACCCAGATAGTACCAACGATTATCACGGCTGAATTTCAGTTGTGGATGCGAGGAGAGTGTCTTGATGAAATCAAGAGTTCCAAAACTGATTTTCGAGAGCCTATCCCAGAAGCGGTCGTTTCCGGCAGTCCATACAATCCAGTTGTTACGACCCTTGACCTCCTCCCCTGACAAAGCCATAGCACTATCCATGTCATGAAAATAGTCTTCGTCGGCTGCGGGAAATGAAGCGGCGCTACGGCTCGCTCGAAGGGCCTCATCGAAAACATGTCCTGACTCAGCCGATTCATATCCTGGTGCGGCCGATTCCTGCTTACTGCAACCCGCGAGAAACACAAGACAGGCCAGCGCGAATGCCGCGACCGTCGTGTAGGCTGTCCGCGTGATGATCACAGCCACCCTCCTCTTTTTTTGCTGCCGATGCAGGACGACTTTCAACTGCCCTGCCACGCTAAGGCTTGCCATTGGGACGCTCAATCATGTTTTCACATTGGTGGAAACGGGATGCTCAACCGCATCTTTTGTCTCCCTGTCTACATAGGTTGTGGCCCGCGTCAAAAAGATCCCTAGGTCCTTGCTGCCGACCGGCGGCACTTGTTCGGGCATCTCACCTTGTTGCTGATATATCCACTCGATGGTGTGCAGGCCTAGCATTCTGTAGCTCTCGAACTGAGACTCACTAAACCATTGATCTCCGGTAGACTCATGAGGGAACATTTGGTTTGTGGCGGCGTAATTATAAATGTCGATCGGTTCGTCTCCCACGAGCGAAGGTTTCAGGTAGATGAGGATCCCATCCAGATCCTTCCTCTGTTTTTCAGGAAGCTCCGTTCCGTCTATCTCCGAGTACTGAATCCTTCCAATCGCGCAATATTTTGGTGTTTTCTGCCGTTGCTCTTCGCTTCTCTTGCGCGGAAGGATCAGCATCTTGTCAATCGTGATCGGAATGCCCGTATCAATGCGTATCTTACGGATAGCGTTGCCGAGGTCTTCAAAGGCGCAGTCCTCGTCCCGTCCAGCGTCGCTGACGACAATGAAGTGACACCGACGAAGCACCATTTCGTACAGACCAAGGTTTTCAAAATGGCCGCCGTCGGAGAGATTGACGAACCGCCGCTCCGAATTCGTTAGGCCGAACGCTTCGGCCAGAAGTGGGCCAAGGGCAAATCCCGGACTCGCATCCTTATAGGCTGATTTTGCCGGATTTCCGAGCCACCAGCCGAGGCGGATGTTGAACAATGTCAGCAAAAAGGTAATCGCCGGCGACGAGTGATATCCCATGTTCGGACTCGCAGCCGCTCCCGAAATCGCCACTGCCGTGCCCAACGTGATCTTGCTACCGTACTCGCTCGCACGGCGATATCCCAGATAGCGATTTCCCGCATGTAACGCGGTCACCGTAAACGACTCCGCTTTTCTTTGCTGCCAGGCCAATTCCTTACCGCCGACGAGATTCAAAGCGATATTCACCATGTGCAAGGGTTTTGTTCCCAGCGAGCACATGGCCTGGTTGTCATTCGGATCAAATCCGGTAAAGACGTTCGGTTTTCGATCGGCATTCGACGCGCCGAGATACGCGCGCACAATTCTGTTGCGATAGAGGGCATGCAAGGAAAATCGGTTGATGTTGATAAACCAGGCGAAGACAGCACTGACAAGGGCAAGGAAAATTGCGAGAAGCACGATCCGCCCGACATGGGTAGTAGTAATTAGTCTGTCGGGGTCGATTGGCGCAGCCCCGAAGACATGCAGTGATGCTAATCGAAACAGTTCCCCCGTTGTCCATGACAACACGATGATCATGAGGGCGGCAAAGATAGGCGCGGCAAGCAACAGCACTATATCCGGGATACGATTCGTCAAGTCGCCTTGTGCTTTCTCTTTCGCGTTTGCGGCAGATTTCGAGCTAAAACCCAGCCAGTTCACGACGACGCCGGACGAAATCATACCTAAAAGAGTATGGAAGGTCGAAACCCACTCAGAGACAAAAAGCACGAGTGCGGCTATGATGCCCCACACAGTGCTGACCATTAGCGTCCAGCCACCAGAGCGGGCCCACCACTCCCGGTCTTCGTCATCCGTGAAGCGCCCGCTCAATCCGACGAAGAGCGTTGCAGCTAAGAGAAAGAGTGACAAGAAAACCGGAATCGCAAACGCACCGTAGTACACCGCAAAGTTATTGACCGCACCGCCCGGCAAGATCTGGAGGGCCATCCACGCCAGGTACCCTCCCAGCGCCCCGCTGAGAATAACCACGACAAGTTCACCAACTATCCAGCCTGCTTCCTGAATGGTTCCTTGGAATTGTTTCCATCGGCGCAGTGCCGCAAAGGAAATAATCCAGCCCGCTAACTGAACACCGCCAGCGACCAACATAAAAAGCAGTGATGAAGGCATCCGGAATCCCCAAAGATCCCTATCCCTCAGTACGTTCGGACTGTGGATGTCATTCGCTACCCACGCCCACCAAGTGGTGATCAGACCCGCTGAGACAATCAACGGCAAGAAGGACATGAATAAGAACGTATTTTGAGTCCCCCACGCCTTCCACTTCTTACTCATCCCCGCCTGTAAGCTTGGTCTATAAATGTGGATATACGCCAAGGCAAGGGTCGCGAGAACGCAGCCGCCAATCAGCAGGTCTGCGGAGTTAATCTGGGATTCGAAACGTGATACGGAGGACGAATTGAGCCGGACGATGCTGACCATAAGGTAAGGAAGAGCAAGAAACGCCATGATCAGAGGCAACAGTACCATCCAGTTCAGCAGCATGTTGCGCAGAATCGTTCCCAGCGCGGCCCATGTATCCGCTGACAGCAGACCGAGTTTTGGCGTGAGATAGTTGCTAAACTTTCTTAAATAACAGATCGGCGCGGGTTCAGGGCTGAGCAGCGAAGAGGGCGGATTTCGCAGCTCTGAATCGACCTCAGCCATACCCTTTCGCTTGATCCAAGCCGAAAGCCAGCTTCCCACATAGCCGCCCCCCGATACCGTCGATAGGTAGTGAAAGTCCTTGAGCAGGCCCTTTCGCGCCAATCCTTGGAGGACACCCAAGGCATAGGTGGCACTTCGGATGCCCCCGCCCGAAAGGCACAACGCGACACGAGGACCGGATGACTGCTCGGGAGCTCGGTCGCGGCGCTCCCCGTTCGCGACAGAGAAAGTCGCCGCCAGCTCATGAATATGGCGGTAAATCATCCCCAGGCGCGCTTCTTCGATTGGATCATCCTGGTCATACTGAGGGCGTGGCGATTTAAAGAGATATTGCCGGTAGCAGGCTTCAAGCACGATGCGGTTGGCCGCCGGAACCTCGCTGAGCCCTGCCGTGGCAAGCGCGGTCACGTGCATGTTTGGTTGTGTGACCAGACGGTTCAGCGCATCCAGAACGGCGCGCTTGCGCCGTTCCTCAGAACCTGTGCCGGCAGATGTGAAGGGGTCTGTGATGGAAAAACGGCGAGCCAACTCGGCCGCCAGCTTTTCGGCATTTTCAAGGTCGCCGGCCACGAAGTAAGCCATCCGGGTTGCCGGTTCGTTCCGGGGATGGATGCAGTCGGCCATCAGACATTGCAGGAGTCGTGCATTCGCATCGCACTGACTCTCTTTAAAGCTACGAATCTCCTCGGTGTCTTGCAGGGCGTTGTTGGGTAATAGCCGCGCTGTAAGATTGGGGTCCCGCGCAAGGTCGTTTAATCGGGCGGTGAATCGTGTCAAGGCGTCTTGAAGCGTTTTGCGTTGCTCTTCGCCGAGCAGTGCGAATTCAGAAAATCGGCGGAGGATCTGAAGATCCGCGCTTTCCTCATGACCGGTATCGGCCAGTCTGAGACCATAGGCTTTGAGTCGCTCGGCGATATGAGCGGGGTTATTCCAATGAAATTCGAAAAATCTCCCGCGATAGTCATGAACCACCCGAAACTCCTCTTCCAGTATTTCCGAGAGGGTGAAGGGTGCCTCAGACATGGTGCTCGGGTACATGGGTTGATCCTTGCCTTTCTTCAGAATGTGCTGGCCCTTCCGATTCAGGAACGCTTCACACCCCCTGAAGGCGACGCCCGAGCGTCCTCGAGTATGACGTCGCTGGCCTTCTCGCTAATCATGTACACCGCCGACACAATGAAAAATCCAGGAATGTAGGGAAACACGGAGGCGTCCACGACTCTCAGGTTTTTCGTGCCATAGACCCGAAACTTACTGTCTACGACTGCCATCTTGTCGTCCTTCGGCCCCATCTTATTCGAACACGAGGCGTGATGCCCCCACGCTTCATTCTTGACGAAGTCCTTCAGCTGCTCGCGGCTGTTGACGGACTTGCCCGGGATAATTTCCTGCTTGATGAGAAGAGGAGCTCGGACCGTAATGCGTCTCACAAATTCAATGCCCTCCACGACCGACTCCAAATCTTCGCCCCCGGCATCGTTGCCTTCATCGAAGTAATGAAATTGAACGTTGGGGACTTCGCGAGGATCCGCTGATTGCAGGGTGACCTTTCCAGCAGTATTTCGCGTATGCGCCTTGAGAATGATCCAGGTGAAATAATTCTGGCCGCGCGAGGCGGAATACGTGGGATAGTACCCTTTAAAATAGGCGGGCACGCCAAAGATAAACAGATCCGGCTCCGTCCGTGCTAGCTTGGACTTTTTAATCATGCTCAGCGCGACTCCATTCGTCGTGTAAACCCCTGTCCCGGACTCCCACTGTTCAAAGCAGGCGTCGGGAGGATCGCCGGGCGCTGGAGGGACATAGGGGCAATCTCTGAGAATGGTAAAGTCCGCCCTCATTTCACTGACCACGCCGACTTCATAGCGATCTTGTAAATTCTCGCCTACGCCCGGCAAGTCCACGCGCACCTTGATCCCCAGCTTGTCGAGTTCCTCCTTCGGGCCGATTCCGGAGAGCTTCAGAAGCTGGGGACTGTTGAAGGCGCCTCCGGATAGAATTACTTCCCTTTTGATCAACACCCGCCCCGAGGTTCCAGACGCTCTAGCCTCTGGGTTCGGATCTGCCTGATAGAGGTGCGGGCCCTCAAGGTAGTCGACGCCGATCGCTCTGTTGTCTTCAGCCAACAAGACCTTCGTCACCAGCACGTTCGTTTTTACGACAAGGTGCGTGGGGCATTGCCGCGCGGTCTCCCGGATGTATTCCCTTGTCCCATTGCGTCTTCCATTCCTCACGGCAAGAGGGGTCTCGACAATGCCCTGCGGACTCTTCCCCACTGCGCGCCAGTCATTCGGATCAAAATGCGTGGAGAGCGCCTCCAGCGGCCTGCCGAGCTGTTCAGCAAGCGCCTCAGCGACTGCATGCAGGACCATTCCGACTAGAAGCGCATCTTTGATGGCCAATCTGGGATCCGCAGTGCTCGTCGTAAGCCATCCGTCGAACCCGTGTCGACTCGGATTGTCCTTCAGATCCACTGGTCGAGAGACATATTGACATCGCTCCAGTCGTTCAAAATACTTCCGCATGTTCTCGCTGTGCCAGGAAGAGTCTCCGACCAGCTGAGCAATCCGATCCCAGTCACTGTTATGCGGATACACCGTGATCATGGCATTATGCGCCGTGCATCCGCCCAGCGTGCCGGCCCGGGGGTACAGGACCCCCTTCCGCTCCGGCCTGTATTTACTATCCCGCGCCTGGCGTTCTTCATTCTCATAGTGCCGGACAAAGAAATTCCAACTAAAGGCTGGGTCCTCGCTCGCCAAGCCATGGAAGGCGGGGACGGAGTAATGGTAATTCTCGGCGTCGCTTCCAGCCTCCAGCAAAAGCACCTTATAGCCTGCTTTCGCCAGGTTCACAGCGAGCGGGCCTCCACCCGCTCCGGACCCGACTACCACATAGTCGAATTCAGATTCAGCGTCTGTCGCACTTTTTGCACAAGGAAGGGCACCCTCCGCACTTCCCTCAGGTCCGCGCGTGAAGAGACCACATCCTGCCAGGGACAAGCTCACCCCAGTGAGCACGGCAATTTTCAAGAAGGCCCGTCGAGTGCTCATTCGCCCGTATGGTCCTTAACCGAGAGAGATTGACAATTGTTACGTACAGAAAAAACTTGTCCTTGTTATACGCAAGCACCGGTGGTGTCAAGTCAGGGAAAAACCTGACGTTGACTTTTGGCGACGAAAATACATGAGGGTTATGCTAGATAGATTAAATAGGCTAATACGCTATGATGTTGGATGGCGGCGGCCTTCCCTTTTCCTCGCCTGCATACTGGCTGAATTGAAGAAAAATGTTCGTTGTGTTAATCACAAAACCCAGAGTGACGCGATGGACAAGCAATCTGCCAAGTCTGCGCAGTCACCTCTTACAAATCCCCTTCGACCGGGACGCTTCTTAAAACGAGTTCATCTATCGAGGAGGCCTATGTGATGGACATACACATGCGACGCCTACAGACATTCATCCTGGCGTTCTTCTTTGTACTGGCGGGGTGTTCTTCTCATGTGCAGCATCTCTCCAAAATCGAGCCGGATGCCAACATCTTCCCGCCCTTGGAAGAACGATCGTCCCTTCTCGTAGGCATCGCGCTCTCTGGCGGTGGCAGCCGGGCCGCGTACTTCGGGGCAGCGGGCATCGAGGCGTTATCTCATCTACGGACCGGGCCCAGCACGCCTTCGATATTAGAACAGGTATCTTATATTTCGAGCGTTTCTGGAGGCAGTGTCGCATCAAGTTATTTTGTCACCCATAAACCCGACGCCGAGGTGCACGTGCTCTCCGCCGACGGCTCATTGACGCAGCCGTACCGGGACTTCTTCGACAAGTATCTGACTGCCATGAGCGCGAACTATCAGCGCTCATTGGAATTAAGACAATTTTTCAACATTCGGTGGTTCAATTCAAATCAGCGTGCCACCTCCCTGGCAGAGACCCTCTCATCGGCCTTTCTCGGCGAGAGAACATTTGAGGATTTATATGAGCGGGAGAAAAAGAGAAATAGTCCTCGTCTCATCCTCAACGCCACGCTGTATAACAACGGAAGACGGGTTGTCATGACGACCGTTCCTTCCGAGGATTTCAAATATGATTTTATTCCCAGGTTGCAACAGGAGCTGAAAACAAACAGGCCCTTGCCGGAATCTCTTGAGAGAGCAAAAGTTGCATTACTCCCCGTCACCTTGAAGGATGAAGAAGCAGATCCGAGGCAGATTCCGCTCGCCTATGCTGTGACCGCCTCAGCTTCTTTTCCGTTCTTTATCGGTCCTATTACTGTTCAGGTAGCGGGCAAGGAGAGCTACCTGCATGTCGGGGATGGCGGTCTCTTCGATAATCAAGGGACCGAATCGCTCGTAGAATTGTTCTTGAAAAAGTTAGCCGATAAGAAAGCCAAACGTGCTCTCGTGATTGCATTTGATAGCTCATTTCCCTTCTGGGTCAAAAACGATGCGCTCGACCGCATGAAAAATGGTTTTGACATCTTCGTTAAGGATAGCGGACGCATCATCGGAATCATGGAGCAGCGCGCGAATGCCTACCAGGCGATGGTTTGGCATATCCTCCAGAGCGAACGCAAAGTATTACCTGACGACACTATTATCAAGGTGCTTGTGCTTCGGCATACCGACGACGCGTGGTTGCCCCAGCAAGCTTGGCAGTCCGCCATTCCAGACTCCTGTGACAAATCCGAGTTCAAAGAGAGAGACAGCGTGAGACAGCATTTGGCGCTGATTCCGACTCTCTTTAAGATCGAGTCTGAATGCGACAGGGCTTTGCTTCGCGCTGCTGCTCAGGGACTCGTGCAGAATAAACGAAAAGAGATTACCGACTTCTTAGAAAAACCGTCCGACATGTGACAGTAAAACGATCGCAGTCCTCACTTTCTTCCCATCGGTTCATTTGAATGTCGGGTCCGTCTCGGCTCCAGGCCGCGGCTTCCACTGAAGGCTGTAATATACGCCCCGGTCGCGTGCCCAGGGATCAAACGCATTCACCGTGTGCTCGAGCTCCGACGCTAACTCCGGGATGGTCCTCAGCAGCACGCGCTTCAGCGGCGATACCTCCACCTCGTGGCCGTTGGGAGTGCCTTTTTCGAGGACCTTGCCATCCGGGCCATTATTCGTAATCCATTGCACACCCAGATGGGTGTAGAACTCCGGCCGGAAGCTAGAGGTGAAGAAACGATCGCTGAACAGACGCCGTGAAGCGTTGAGGATGAACACCTGGAACTGGGTCTCGGAAATGGCAAAGCCGGAGGGCCGGTCGAATTCCGCGAGCCAGCCCACGACGGTATCGACGTCCTCGATGTTGTCCACAATACTTCCGTTCGGATGTCCAAGACAATCGTTGATGGGTGTTCTGTCGTCGTTCGCCTGCGCGCTGGTGATGATCTTTGACGCGTCGCACGTATGCTGGCCATACACCTCCCGCAGCAGGCTTACCAATCTCTCCTGCTCGTTGCGTTCGGCGGAACCTTTGAGAAGCCGATGATCGATAAAGTCATCGAAGCTTGTCAGCTGCTTGAGCCCATACTGGCGGCGAAATTCATTAAAGCGCGGGACCCCATGCTCTCGGTCACGGATGAGGTCCAGGGCTGCAACGTCGATCTGATCGGTCGCCGTGTGCAGACGTGACATGGGCACGTTCTGCAGGAACTGTGGATGATTCTGCAGCGTGAGGACCCCCAACCGCTGACGTCCCATGGACAGAGCCCAGTTGGCCAGCCCTCGCTCCTGCATGGCCTTGGTGGCCTTGCCCTGAAGGGTCTCCACCACCGGGATCTTGTACTGGATAATGTTGGGATCCTTATCCAGTTCCTTATACTCGAGAAGGTCGGGAACAAGCGCATGCAACCGGTAGACCGTGACAAACTCCTCAGGGAAGTTGAACGGCGAACCAAAGTGATTGGTTCCCCCGTTGACATGGTCTGGATTGTTAAGGCTCCAGATGTCCGCTTTGCTCGGGTCGTCGCGTGCAAAGATCGCGTCGTTGGCGTATATCCGGCTGCCCAGTCCGAAGATCCCGGCGCCAGACGCGAAGACCGAATACCACTGAGTCGCCTTCTTGGCGTCGTCGGACTTGCCGAAGTTGCTCACGACGATCCTCTCGAGAGCATCTGTCACCACGTCGTGCTTCTGTATAAGGCCGTGCCAGTTCGCATTCATGCCCAGGTACAGTGGCTCGTCATAGAGCAACTGGGTCGTCCACTCGATCGTATGTATCTTGGCGATCTCCGCCGACACCACGAGCCGCCCGATTTCGAATAGCTCGTCTGCGGTGACATCCTTGTAGCGGATGACTTGCGTCGGACGTATCGGATTGCGCAGCCCGCTGTCGTCATTCGGCGTCGCCAATGCCCGGCTGCGGAAGGCCGCCACGAACAGGTTGTGCTCGCGAGCGAAGACGTTGTGGTAAAAGCTCATGCCAATGGACCAGTTGTCCGGAAAGGCGGTCGCTTCCTGGCCGGTCCATTGAGGGTTGATGGGATCGGATGGTTCAAACTGGGGCAGGTACCCCAGCTTCTCGCCTGCCGTGGCGCGATCGCCCACAGGGATCAACAGGAGCTTTGCTGGGTCATGAGGATCCCGCTTGACGCGGCGCCGCGAGGTTTCATCATAGCCATAGATCTGGGAGGCATCCCACCACGCTGTGACGGTATTCTCGCTGGTCTTGTAGGCCCTGCTCAGGTATTCCTGGCCTTGGTGGACAAACACCGGCGGATCGTTGTGCTCGCCGACATAGGCGGTATCGATTAAGTCGTCCGGGCGGCATTCAAGTCTTGCGACATCACTGGGCGTCAGGGACCGCTCTACGTTATCGACGAGTTGCCTCGCGCAACCGACGGGAATCAACTCAGCCTGGTTATGGCCTTCCCTCAAATGGGAGAACCAATCGTGAGTCATAAACTGGATCCAGAATGCCGCAAGGACGTTAAAAAAGGGAGCCTTCTTATAGTCGCACTGTGCCTCCGGGGAATAGCCGGGCAATCCGCGGCCTCCGCGGCATTTGTCGGGCTGCGATTGCGCCCGGGTGAACAGCTTGCGACTGATTACCTGCGGATCGGGCTTGAGGAGGCCCAGCCGGTCGCCGTGGCGGTTCCTAGCTAGCTCATTCTTTCTCAAGTCCGGGTACGTGGTCTCGAGCTGCACATTGCGGGCGAAGGGCTGGCGGCTGGAGCCCATCAGAGGATTGCGGATGTCGTTGCAGATGCCGGTGAGGGTGCGGAACCGGATCAACTCGTCCCAGCACAGCTGTGGACCCGCGCCACCGACCTTCGTATAGTTCGGATCATCTTTGGGCAGCCGCATAGCGGCCCATACCTTGAGGGCCGGTCCAGCGGTCCCGCCACGGCCCCGCACGTATTCGGGATAGGTGCCGCTATTATCGAACAGGTTAAACTTGATCAGCTCGATGCGCTGGTACTCGAGGTCGAGCAACGCTCCCTCGATGCCCCGTTCGTTCGGACCGAGATGCCCGTATGGAGCGGCTGAGTTGGTCGCCCGGGAACTGGCATCGCCGGTAGCCCAGTAGTTAGCCCAATCCACCCACGGGAGGCTGCGAAGCGCAGCAGCTTTGTCTCCTCCCCGACAGCGCGCAGTAGATACCTCGACCTTACCCAGAAACCGTTCGGTGCGGTCCACCGCCACCGGCCTGAGACCCTCCGCGATGAGCGCGGCGCAGGCAGCCAGATCTCTCTGCTTCGTCGTGTCGCATCCTCCCGCCGCCAATGCAATCGCCAACACCAGGAAATACGATCGTACCCTCACGGCCTCCTCTTCAAAGTGCAATGGATGGCTTCGCGATCAAACCTGCGACATTGCACTCGCTGTCTGTGCTTAGCCAATTTTCAATTAGCATCTTCCTTGGCAGAGTTGCCCTCCGCAAGGAGCTTTAAGTCTTCTTCTGCTTGCGCCTGTTCGGGTCGATTGGTCGCCAAGAAATAGCAAAAGGTTTCATGTTCGACAACTTTCTTCGCGATGACGCCGGCAGCTGTCTCTACAGCGGCGGCCAAGGTTTCGTTGCCGATTCCAAACATGCCTCCACCGCGGATCTCCCTGCCAACCGCGGAGATCACCGCGGCTTCTGCACGCAAGGAATCTCGCGATACCTTTTCAAATGACGCCATGGCAATGGGCAGGCGCTCTCCATCAAACATAGGATAGGGAGGGTCGGTTTTCCAGTCCACTTGCAGCGCGGTGGCACTCCGTTCAGCCGGTGTTCGGTAAGCGGCGTCGAAGACCGCCTCAAGGAAGATCCGCACGAGATCGGAGGAAATCCGCTGGGAATCCGGAATGCCCGGTTGCAGGTGAACGGTTTTGTCCGGTCCCAGAGAAACCTCGACGGAAAGGCCCGGGAAGGCAAACGCGTTCCCGTTGCGATCCACGAATCCCGCGGATGTGGTCTTCACAACGCCTTTAACGCCGCCCTTTCCTGCGGACGCCGTGAATTTGATCTCTCCAAAATAGGCCCTGTTGTAAGCAACCAATAACCGCTCAAACGGCCTGCCCTCCTTGATCAGCTTGTCCTCCTCCAACCGAACACGCGAGTGAAATCTCTTCGCGAGTTCCATAACGTTTTTGAGACGGCCAAGGTGTGGATGGAAATCAATTTTATGTTGGCTTGGATCGGCCAAGTCGGCAATTACTTGTAGAAGCCCCGCTACGTCTTCATCGTTGTTCAGCGTCGAGTTATTTATAAGCATCTGCAGAGGCCGGACACTGGGAGCAGGCGCCGCTTCTCGCGGCTCGGCGTCGGTGGTCGCGGCGCTCGACGGCTCACCATAGGGGCGGAACGAACATTCACGAAACTTCTTCAGAAGGACCTTGTCCTGTTGCAAGTCAGCGTACAGGCGGGCTTGCTGTTTGTCGTGCAAGATTTGCGCCGACGCGCATCCGGTCAAGACGAAACAACACATCACAACAACGGTCTTCAGGATGTGGACACCGCCGTCCCTGTAGCCACTCCGATGCCGGAGCAAGAAACTCACCACGGAAGCTACGATTCTCATATCACCCTCCTTTTGCCCCATCATTGGATCTCCCTTTCGGCGGACAATGAAACCAGTGCCGGAGAACTTTGTAAAGTGAATAATCAGCGTCGGTTCCCGTGATTGATTTCAGAGACAGCAGTCGGGCAGCCTAGTCCCCGTCCCAAAAGGGATAATCATATCCTTGACTGCGCCACCTGAAGGAGAAGCACATGAAAGCTGACCTTACGCGTAATACATTTCATCCGTTCAGACACTTCACGCAAGTGTTGATGCAGCAGGGCCGCGTTCAACTCGATGCTGACTGGAACGAGCAGGCAGCGATCCTTCTTCGCTATCTCCGCTCTATTGCCGCAGATATTATCGGGCCTCATGGTGGTCCTTCCGGCAATCTGGGGTTTCGCATCGTGGCCCTCCCGCCGGCGACTCCTCCGGTCGCTGATTTCGCCATCACCGCCGGCCATTACTATGTTGACGGCGTTCCTTTCCAACCTGGCCAGTATCTCGAGCTTTACGACTCCTCGCCAAAACCTCATTCCGTGATCGTTAGCATCCGTGCCGCCACCCAATCCAGTCGCTCGCTCAACCTCACTCCGGATATCAATTCGATCGACTGGATTACCAATAACAAAGCAATTCTGTTCGCCCGCCGCATCCTCACCTATACGACGCAACCGGATTATCCGGTGTCGGACAAGCTCACCACGGGAAACAGCTACCTGGTCTATCTGGACGTCTGGGAGCGCCTCATCACGCGCGTGGAAGATGACCGCATTCGTGAGGTGGCCCTAGGCGGGCCGGATACGGCCGCCCGCACCAAGCTTGTCACGCAGGTCAAAGTAACCGCCGCGGCACAGACCACGCCGGGAACCGACATTTCTCAGGATGCGACGAGCCAATCTCTCAGCGACAAATTCCAGCCATGGAATCGCGGATTCCTGAAGGCGCGCGCTCTGCCAAGCGCCGCCTCAAGCGATCCCTCCGTCATCCCAACGCCTTGCTACTGGGGTGCAGAAAACCAGCTCTATCGAGTCGAAATCCATACCGGTAGCCTGACGCCTGAGGGACCCACAACACCTACTTTTAAATGGTCTCGTGAGAATGGCTCTGTGGTGTTTCCGATCCTAAGTGGGGGTGGAACAACTTTGCTCACGCTGGAGCTCTTGGCCGCGATGATCGTTTTGGTCTCGCGGTGGGCGATTGGGTCGAAATTCAAGACGATACATCTGTGCTGCTCAACCGCCCTGTCCCTCTCCAGCAGATTCAATCCATTGACTCTACGAGCATGCAAGTCACCCTGAACGGCTGTGCAGATCCGTCGGTGGGTAAAGATCCCGCCAAACATCCGCTGCTCCGTCGCTGGGATCAGAAGGAAATTAACGGGAAAGATGGGGGCTTGCAACTAGGAGGCGACCACGCTGCGCTGATTGTTGAAGGCATGTCCGATACGGAATGGCTGAATCTCGAAAATGGCATTCAGATCCAATTCCAGGAGGCTGTCGATGGCGTTCCCGCCACCTACCGCACCGGCGATTACTGGCAGATCCCGGCTCGCACCGTGACGGGTGATATCGAATGGCCCACGCAAGCCGGTGAAGACAGACAGGGAAATCGCACGTGCGGGCCGGCTGCTCTTTCACCCGACGGTGTCGATCATCGCTTCGCTCCGCTTGCCGTCATCACCCTGGATGGAAAGTCCGCTCCCGCGCCATGTCAGTTTTCCTTCGGTTCAGCAACTGTCGCCGGAACAGCCATGAAGAGGTTGTATCAAGCAGCGGTGGGATCCTATGTATCATAGGGCACAGGGATCCCGTGCTCGGGAACCTGATCGATTTCGATCACGAAAGTGCCTTGGAAACCGGTCCCGGCCGGCGGGAGGCCATCCTGGCACGGAGAGAACAACAGAAACGCGTCACGCTCGAAGAGCGGTTACGGTACAATCGCAGCCGCTCGATGACAATCAACCTGGGTGAACTCAGCACGGAACCGTAGCTACGAAATGCTCTCTCTCACTCTCATAGGTGCTGAAGACGAACATTTTCTAACTCGGCTGTTAGTTCGGCATGAAGGGCGGGCCTTGCGGTCGGCCCTTTTTGCTTGTGTGCAGTCACCAATTTGGTTAGGTGTTGATAAATCCTCTTCTCACCACCTATCTCAAAATGACATTGATGATGATAATCCCTGTTCGCAACAGTTATCTGAAAGAACCGAGCGGCCAGCGGAAGAGGCGCTCAGAGGCAAGCAGGTAAACCTTTGCAGCGACATGCAGATGGCGAAGGCCATCTGATGATTTTCGTCAAAGGGCGCCGGTCGTCTTCCCTCAAAATGCGACTATGCTTTCGAGCTGCCGCTCTGGCGATGGAATCCCTGTTTCATCGCGCCGAGCGCGAGTAGGGCGATCAATCCTGACGCAAGCAGCGCGAGGGAGGCTGGCTCGGGCACTGACGTTCCACCGCCGCCCTCACCTTGCATCACATCCAGAAACAAATTGCCCCCTTCCTGGTCGAGCTTGAAGAAGAGGCCATCGGAGAGCGTGGGGAAAAGCATGCTCAGGAAATCGAGATTCGTGATCCCGCGCGACTCCAAGATTTCGAACATCGCCCCGGCTTGAGGATCGAACCCGGCAAAAAGCTCCACATCCAGGGTTCCGCTCAGGTCCGCACCTCCGGTAATATCCAACTGGCCAAATTGACCCGCGCCAGTTCCACCGAGGAGGATCTCTAGCGTTCCGGTGGCGGTCTGTTGATAATTCCCAACGATTGTGAAGGTACCGAGCGGATCCCCAGGAGCCATCACGCCCTGATTGATCACGCCAAAACCAAAGAGCCCTTGATTCACCGTGCCGGTGCCGCTCAATTTGCCGGTCGAAGTAATCAACAGAGGCGGCGCCGGCGGCTGGATCGCGGGATCGCCCGTCGCGGGGCCTGCCACCATCGTGATCGTGCCGTTGTTGCGAAGGCTGCCGCCGATGGCAACTGTGTTGCCGCCCAGCGACATGGTGCCGGTGTTCAAAATCGTACTGCCTGCCTGACTCCCGAAGCCCGAGAAAGAGTCGCTCAGAAACGAACCGGAATTGTTGAACACACCGCCGCTCTGAACGACGAATCCACCACGGGAGGTATTTCCGATCGAACCGGTGTTGTTCAGGACACCGCCGTTGGCGATTTGAAGGCCGCCGGAATTCCCCAGACCGCCGGAGTTGTTGATGACGCCGAAGTTCTGGATCGTTCCGCCGGGCTTATTCAGGAGTTGTCCACTGTTGTCGATCAAGCCGTTGCTGATAAGCGTGTTGGTATTGTTGAAAGCGCCGCCATTCGTCAGAGTGCTGCCGGCGACGCCGTTAAACACGAAGTCGTTGTTCATGGTACCCCCGGCTCGATTGTTCACCACTCCGAAGTTGGTAATCTGGACCTCATTGTTCAGCGTGGCGCCGGATCCGTTGAAGATGGTGCCGAGAGTGCTGTTGCTCAGCAAGTGGAAGTTATTCAGCACGCCGAAGTTACTTAGAATTCCACCATCAAGGTTGTTCACAATCGCGCCAGTAAGATTGTTGATTGTGCCGATGTTGTCGAATTGGCCGGAGTTGTTGAGCGTGAGCAAGTTCGTGAGGGTGCCCGTGAGGCGATTCTCAAGGGGGCTTCCATGCTTGTTGTTCAGCGTTCCGTTATTGAGCAGCGTGTGGTCGTTGAAGATCCTGCCATCAAAGTTGTTGTTCAGTGTTCCGCTGTTTATGAGGGTGCCCGTCGTTTGCTCAATGACAATGTCGCCACTATTCGATATGGTGCCCGCATTCAACAGGAGACCGTTGAAGAACGGAGGCTGGTTGTCATCCCCTACCAGCAAGGTACCTGAGAGCTGGTTGGAGAATTCGACACCATTGTTGATCGTCAGCGCTGCGAAAAGATTACACCTGGCGCCGTTGCGGGTGTCCGACGTGACGGTGGTATCAGTTCGCACCGGGCAACCGAGCTGTGGTGGCAACTGAGCCCATGCTGGCGAAGTGAGCACGAACAAAACAAGCACACCGGAAAACAGGAACAGAATGAGTGCCAATGACTTTGGCAGCAAGGTCTTCATGGTGGCCCCCCTGAAAAACGCGATTCTGGAGTTCCTAGCGAGACACCGCTACGAACGCAAAAAGACATGAAGCGAATGCCCGTAATCGGCGGACGATAGACGTCAACTGAAAAGGGTGTAAGGCGGTGTCAGTTCAGATGCGGTAGACGGAAAACAGTTTGTACCGAGCGGTCGATGAGGTGTCTAGAAGTCGCGGAGGTACCTGGGTGCTTGTAGCCCCGCCCGAATGCGGGGCCCAAACAAGGACGGCGTTATCTAGAGGATTAGTACAGCACTTGGTTTCATCCTGGTCGGCGTCGCTGTCCTCCGCCACTATTGCCAAATTAACGGGGTTCACATTTGGGGAATCCAACAGATCGCCGAACGTGGCGAATCCAAGCGCGAGGAGCATCAACACTGTGCGAGCCAGGATTTTCATCTATCGCACCGACGAAGCCACGATGACGTCACCCTTTCCCGGAAGAAAACGTGAGTTAGTTCGACATTTAAGTCGAGGGCAATGCTATAGCGAAAAGCAAAACTATATCTAGGAAGAAATATAAATTCTTTTGGGGGGTGCTCTGTCAGGAAAACCCTGACGAATGGGGTGGCTTTTGCTACCCCCGTCAGGTTCTGCTACTTAGGTATGTAAAGTAGAATGGTTGCGGGGAAGGGATTTGGGGCAGGGATTTGATAGTTAGTTAAGTGCCATCTCATTTTTTGGACCGCACTGGACCTTTCAACCATCACCCGACCTTGCGACGAGCGACAATCAAAAAGGAATTGCCTTGGAGAAAGGCCATGAATTTAGCTGGCATCCAGTGTTCGATATGGCCTCTACCTCGACAGAAACGGCAAAACGCAGAGAGTGGCGTGCAGAAACACTTCCAATTTACTAGGACTTCCATCGTCCCTTTGGCTTTCTCAGTTAGTGCGTCAGTCTTCATGTGCTTCTTGCTCCTGGTATTCTCTCCGGCCACGTACGTCAGCTTGGCGGTGCCTTCGCCGCCCCAGGTCCGAACCGCGGTATTGAATTTCATCAGGGCGCTGAGCAGTGGCTCGGCCTCAGGATCGTCTTCCAGCTTATGTTCGACCCACATGATACTTATCGCCATGCGCACGGCGACCAGTTCTGCGCGGGTAAGTGTCAAATGGGGCATTATCGCGTATCCTCCTTATCTTCCTTCCAACGCGAACCCGTTTTCTTTATTCCTCGGCAAGGTTGCAAAAGGATGCTGCGTACGTTATGCACTAGACATCAAACCTGCGCAATGGCCACTATTTACACAAAACCTGTACGTCTGCGAACAGATTCTTCATGGTCCACTTTCCAACCTGTCCCTTCCCCAGAGCGACCCCGCACCTCGGCCCCGGTTGGATGGTTTCAGTCACCCCCAATCCAATTAACTGCGGGGAGGAGGCAAGGATGAGTAAGCTCACCGATCAGATTGATGCATTCGACCAGAAGTTACGATCAGTGGACGGTACGAAGCGAACCGCAACAGACAATGCGGTGACACAACTGTCTCGATTTTTGCTTGAACTCTCTCAGCGGGTTGACCGCATGGCTGATGAAGACGTGGAAATGTAAGTCTCTAAGCCTGACGATGAGCGCCAGTCGAGAGTTGTTCAATACACTCGAGGTGGGGTCAGATTCGACTATCGTGGTTTGGTTGCGGGGACCCGATACCGGACTAATTGTGTGAGGATCAGACTGAGATATTGGGGAGCAGAGAAGCCCCTAAAATGGGTAATCGAGGCCGACAAAGACATTTCCCCCGTCGCGGCCATAGGCCACGTCCACGCGGCCCACGACATTGGGTCTGGAGATCGCGCGGATCCCGACGCCCGGGTTGAATTGCGTCCGTCCGAGTCGACCGAGGAATTCCTTGTTCACCCGTCCGAAGTCCAGGAACGGCGCCGCCTCCAGCTCGATCGCATTGTCGAACACGCGTTTCTCAAAGACGCGAATGCGCTCCTCAAGATTGATCAAAAACAAGTTATCATCGATAAACCGGTTGAGTCCGAACCCCCGCAACGTATTCTCACCGCCCAGCATCGGTCGCTCGTAGAAGGGGACACCCCGGCTGAATACCTTGTCGATCAGGAGACGAGCGACAAAAACGCCGCGTTCGCCCGCGTGCGGAACCAGGTGTCGCGCGTCCAAAACGAACCGTACCCACCGATCGGGCTCGTGTACATGAAGGTTTTGGGCCAGTTCCCAATAGTGGGACACATAGGTGCCTTGGCGCGGAGTAAGCAGCTTATCCCGGCTGTCGTATAGAATCGTCAGCCGATGCCCGAAGATTTGCGCGCCCTCAATGCCCCCGGCCGTTGGGAAGCGTTGCTTGGTCTGTGGCAAATCGGGAATCACTCCGTCTTCTATCCGCACATCGCGGTAACGTTCCGTCCAGAGAACAGAGAAATGCTGGGTCAGGTTGATGCCCGCGCTGAGCTTTGCTTGTCCTTCGCGAGAGGTGTACGTCGATTCGTTTTGTTCGGGTGCGCGATTCCCGATACCGAAAAACCGGGAGAAGGCGTTCTTGAACCAGAGCCCCTCCGCCGCCAGGATGTAGCGGCCCCCTCCAACCCCTATGTTCTTATATCCCAGCTCGAAATGCCGCTCAGTCTTCGTAGCATAGGCGGCAATCGCGCGGTACTGAACGGCTTCGGTGCGGTAGCCGTAATAGTTGAGGGAAAAGGTCTCGCCGACGAACTTATTATGCAGGTACTGCGGCGCGAAGATGTCCTCAATTTCTTCTTTCTCGTTCGCCCTGAGGACCGGCACCAGCACACCGACCCAATAACTCTCATTGCGGGCATACGAGAACGCCGGCAAGGGGATCACGGTATACCTGCCTTTCGCCGGCAACGATTTGAGAACTTCGCCCCTCGCAGCTTCCCCCTCATCGGGAGATTCGCTGGATGCCAGAAATCGCTGCTCCGCCCGGATTCCAGGCAGCCCCTCGATCCCCTCGCCAGCCACCGGCCCTGGCGACAACTGAAGCGGCAACGCGATGAGGATCCCGGTAATCCAGCGGACACGGTTCAGCATGCGAAGGGAAAACAGAAGCTCATGTGGGCAACACTGTAACCGGCAGGCTGCTGAAAGCGCAATGAGAAAGCTTAGGGCGCCTCCTCTAGATCGCGCCGATTCCAGATGCGGTTCTGCTCGAGCAAACCATTGGACGAGATAGGCGCGCCACTCTGCGCGCACACAGTGTTCGGCGATCCATCAATGCGTCACTTGCCCCATTTGCGGCGGAACCATTCCACGGTCATACGAAGACCATCCTCGAACCCGACCTGCGGATGCCAGCCCAGCTCGCGTCGCGCTTTTTCAGCGCTTACTTCCTTTCCGCCAAAGTCGCCTGGGCGCTGGGGAACGAACTCGATTTTGACTGTTTCGCCGAGGCACTTTCGGATCCCATCCGCCACTTCCAGGACGGTCACTTTCCTCGATCCCTCCAGATTGTACGTTTGATTCGCGGCCGTATCTTTCATGGCGAGTACATGGGCTTCGGCCATGTCCCGCACGTACACGAAGTTCCGGTACTGTTCGCCTTTCCCGGACACCGTGAGCGGCTGTCCGGATAGCGCTTTTTTGATGAAGATCGGGATCAGCAGTTCTTCCCGCATCCGCGGACCATACGGAATCCCGTAGCGCAGGACGGTGAAAGGCACCTTGTACAACTGGCTGTAATTATGACAGAGCATCTCGCTCGCCATTTTCGTTGAGGTATAGAGGTGGCCGGCACCGTCGAGATAAAACGGCACGGCTTCGTTGAAAGGCTTGCCGTCAGGCGAGCCGTTATAGACCCAGACCGTCGAGGCGAGATGCACGCGTTGGACGCCGTTGATCCTCGCGGCTTCCAGGACATGGGCAGTCCCTATCACATTGAGCGCGGTGGTGTAGACCGGATACTTGTAGGCGTAGTTGACGTTCGAGACGGCCGCCAGATGAAACACATGGTCGGCGCCCTTGGTCGCGGCCAGGACGGAGGACATCTCCATCAGGTCCACGTCTTCAAAGTTGACATCGTCTCGATACGGCTGAACTCGATGGTCAATAACAGTGACCTGGTGCCCCGCCTCCATGAGCACATCTACCACGTGCGACCCGATGAACCCGCTCCCGCCTGTCACCACTACTTTGGCCATTTCTATCTCCTTCCTAACCGATGGTGTCTCGTAATGCGTTGATGACCTGTTGGACATCCTGCTCTTCCATTCCCGAAAAGACCGGGAGACAGAGATGCCGCGCACAGTAATCTTCGGAAACGGGCAACGAACGCGACACATACGGCGCGAACACCGGCTGTTTGTGGAGCGGCTCCTCATAAACCTCGCCGGCCAGGGACACGCCGTACTGTTCGCGCAACAGCGTTTTCAATGCCTTCCGGTCGCGCCAGTCGCGGAGGACGGCGATGTACTTATAGTAATTGCAAAGCCCTCCGGGAGGGACCACTAAAGCCGTGAGGTTCTTGAAATCCTGCAGCCCGCGGTCGTACACCGAAGCCATCTTTTGCCGGTCCGCGATCATGGACGGCAGGCGATCGAGATGTTTCAGTCCGATGATGGCATGCGGCTCCGACATCCGCCAGTTATAGCCCATGCGAACGTGCGCATTCTGTGTGAAGCTGGCCTTCCCCTGGTCCCGATAGATCCGGGCCTCCTCATGAATGCGGTTGTCGCTCGTCACGATCATGCCACCCTCGCCAGAGGTCATGACCTTCGTGGGATAGAAACTAAAGGCGCCCGCGATGCCGAACGCTCCAGCCTTCACATGGTCGAATGACGATCCATGCGCATGCGCGGCGTCCTCCACAAGCCATAGACCCTTCCTGCGCGCCCACTCCTGCAATTCAGGTGTCCGCCGGGAAACAATTCCGCCGATGTGTGTCACGATGATGCCGGCGGTCTTGGAGGTCAGACCCTTCTCAAGATCGTCCGGTTTGACGGCAAAGGATTCCGGATCCATATCCACGAATACGGGACGGCCGCCCGCGTGCACGACGACCGCCGCCGTGGCAAAAAATGTATTCGTCGGCACCAGCACGTCCTTGCCTTGGATGCCCAGGACCCGAAGAATGATCTCGAGAGCACTCGTGCCGCTGTTGACGGCGACCGCGTAAGGGACGCCGCAGAACCCGCGAACTGCCGCTCAAATTCTGGCGCCGTACTTTCCGAGGGTCAATTGCCCGCTTGCCAGCACCTCCTGAATGCGCTCGGCGATCCAAGCGCGGTCTTCAGGATGAAACTGGATCTTCGCGGCCGGAACACGCCTACTCGTCGCTATGTCCTGTTTCAAGGTTTCCAAGGTCTCACCGTTCCTTTCTGTTGCGTTGGCACTTGATCTACGGAAACGACACCAACCCCACGCCTAGACACACGAGCACCGTTCCCACCCAGCGAGGCAAGGAAACCGTTTCCCTCAAGATGAACTTGGCGGCCAGCGTAGTGACGACATAGACCAGCGCCGTGGCCGGAAACACAAAACTCAAATCAGCCCAGGAAAGAACCGCGAGAAACCCGACGAAGTGCACAGCCATGAAGAGCAGGCTGGCGAGAAAGTGGTGACTGCGGAGCGCCCGGCACGCAACGTCCCACAGCTCCCCCGGCGCAAAGCTGGATACCTCACCGACTTGTCGCATGCCTTTCGTGAGCAGGACATCGCCCGCAGAGTCGGCGACGACAATGATCGCGATTATGACAGCCGTCTTCATCACCGGCCGACCTCGTCCACCGCGTATGTCCGGTCGCCCGCGAGCCCGAAGGTGCGCGGCGAGGACCATAAGACCAGGATGACGCCGATGGAAATCAGCACGGCGCCGATCCATCGTGTCGAAGAGACCGTCTCGTTCAAGAAGTAGTCGGCGAAGGCTACGTTGAGGACGACTTCGGCCGAGATGGCCGGCACCACAAAACTCAAATCAGCCCTGGACAGGGCTATCGCAAAGAGCACGAAGAAAATGATGAGGAACCCCGCCCCCAGCAAAATCGAAGGGCTCTGGACGGCCTGAACCAGCATCGAGAACCACGTGTCGGCGTCAGGTTGACTTTCGCCCGCAATGTGTTTCATGCCCTGGCTCAGCAGGACGTTGCCGGTCGCCTGGCTCACGATCGCAATGGCCAAGAGAGCAATAATTCTCATCTGTTCAGTCCACCGCTATATCAGGCCGTCGCCTGGCTTTTGACGAACTTCTTCCGCTGGGCACGCACTTTCAGAAACTCCTTGCCTTCGATGTAGAGCCTCTGCCGGTCGTTGGCGTTGAAGATCGCGCGCCGCAGGATCCGGAAGATGACATGCGGCCGGAAGTAATACCGGTCGTAGAACCGCTCTACTGCGTGCATGGTGTCCTTCCGGCTCAGCCCCGGATACTGGAACACCGGGAGCTGGTGTCCCTGCTCGTCTGTCATGACCGAATCCACGGCGTAGTTGTGTTTCTTCAGATAGGCGTCGAACTCCGTACCAGGATACGGGTGGGACATCGAGACCTGGATCGTCTCCGGATCGAGCTCCATGGCGAACTGCATGGTCTTCTCGATCGTCTCGAGAGTTTCGCCGGGCAAGCCCACCTGGAAGTCCCCGTGCACCACGATGCCTAGTTTCTTGCAGTGCTTCATGAACTGGCGTGCCTGCTCGACCGTGGCGCCTTTTTTGATGTTGTTCAGAATATCCTGGTCGCCGGACTCGAACCCGACGATCAACAACCGGCACCCGGCTTCTTTCATCGCCTTCAAGGTTTCGAAGCCAGCGGTCACCCGGGAGTTGCAGGACCAGGTGAACTTCAGAGGCTTCAAGGCCTTGCACAACTCGATCGTGCGGTCCTTGGCCCAGGGAAACGTGTCGTCGTCGAAGAAAATTTCCTTCGCTTGGGGGAAGTACTCCAGGCAGCGCCGCACCTCTTCGACCACATTGGGGATGCTGCGGACCCGCCAAGGATGCCCGCTCATTGTCTGCGGCCAGAGACAGAACGTGCACAACGCCGGACAGCCTCGCGAGGTGTAGAAGGCGACGTAGGGATGCTTCAAATAGGGAATGTTGTACCGCGTGATGTCGAGGTCTCGCTTATACACATCTACCGCGAAGGGCAGGGCGTCGAGATCATCGATCTGCGGACGGTCGGGATTGTGGACGATGCGTCCATCCTTCTGGAAGCTGATGCCGGCGATCTCATCCAGCTTCTTGCCCCAGGCAAACTCCGCCACCGGGTAGTCGAACTCCCGCCTGACCACGAAATCAATGGCCGTCGAGGCCTTCAGGCTCTGTTCCGGCTGAATAGTCACGTGAGGGCCGACGAAGGCGATTGTGATAGCCGGGTTGCCCGCTTTGATCGATTCAGCGAGCCGGACGTCACTCTTAAAACCTGCCGTGCTGGTAAAGAGCACGAGAAATTCGTATTCGCTGGCGATTTTGATAGCCTCTTCCGGAGTCACGCCGTGTGACGGCGCATCGAGCAGCCGGCTGTCCTTGATCATGCCTGCTGAATAGGCCAGCCACACTGGATACCAGAAGGAGGGAATCTCCCGCGTGGCTTGATAGCGCGAGCTTGCCCCGCCATCGAACATCTCGAATGAGGGGGGATTTAAGAGTAATGTCTTCATCGTTCTCTCCTCTATCTAGTGTGGATTCGTCGTAGACTTCGCAAGGGCCTGTGAACGCCGCATGGACCGGATCGTCTCCTGAAGCCCGCGAGTGAGTTCGTACTGCGGGCGGTACGACAGAAAGCGGTTCGCTTCTTCGATATCAGCCTGATCGTGCGGCAGATCCCCCGGTTGGGGTGGCGCATAAGTAGGGATGAGATCCGTGTGCAACACCGTCTGCAGCATCGCGCATAACTGGTTGACGGTCGTCCGGTGACCGGTGCCGACATTGAGCACCATCCCGGACAGGCCGGGAACCTCACAGGCGGCGAGAACCGCGGACACGCAGTCCATGATGAAGGTGAAATCGCGCGACTGCTCGCCATCCCCGTAGATCGTTGGAGCCGTCCCGGCCAGGAGAAGGGAGATGAATTTGGGGATGACCGCCGCATAGGTGGATGCCGCATCCTGCCGAGGGCCGTAGACGTTGAAGAATCGCAAACAGACCGTATCCAAGCCGTAGAGCGACCTGAACATCTGACAGTAATGCTCGCCGGCGAGCTTGCTCACCGCATAGGGCGATGAAGTGGGAGCCGGACGCATGCTCTCGGTTCGCGGGTTCGCCGGATTCTCCCCATATACGGCCGAGGACGAGGCGAACACGAACTTCTTGACTCCCGCCTCGCGGGCGGACATGAGCAGGTTTAACGTGCCCGTGACGTTCACCTCATGGGTCTCCATCGGACACTCGACAGAGCGGACCACCTCGTGGAGCGCCGCGAGATGAATGGCGGCCTCAACCCCGTTCATAACCTCCCGGCAGAGCGCACTGTCTCGTACATCCCCTTCGATCAGCTCCACATCGCCGCGCATGGTCTCAAGATTCTCCCGCTTCCCCGTGAAGAAGTTATCCAGCACCCGGACGCGCTTTCCTCTCTTCAGCAGCGTCTCGACCACGTGCGAGCCGATAAAGCCTGCTCCACCTGTCACCAGATAGCGTGCCATCTTCTTACAGCTCGCTGAAGGCAACTCGCTGGAAACCACATGCCACAATCGCCTCCCTCACCGCCGGACTGATGAGCGCCTTGAACTCCTGCTCATGCTGGTAGTCCGGCATCGCGCGATCAAGTTCCGCACACCGGCGGGTCGCGGGATGGCAATAGATTTCGGTCACGCCCGGCGGCAGCTGCTGCAGGAGACGGACGATCAGCTCGCCATGTAAATGACCGCTGTCGTACAGACCGAACACGCGGTCGTTGGAGCGGATGTTGGCGCGTCTGAGCCGCACTTTCACCAGCGCCATCCACGGCAGCAGGCAAACCCACATGACAAGACGCTTCAGCAAGGCCTGCCTTGCCGTGCGCCACGATACCAGGAACGGCTCATAGGGCACGCGGACCGCTTTGAGTCCGTAGTCACGACCGACCTTCAAGAGCAACCCCAGGACTGTCGGATGCAGGTGCATATGGTTGTGCGCGTTCACATGATCTAGGGGCAGCCCGGTCTTCGCAAATGCCTCAAACTGCGCGCGAATCTCCGTCTCCAATTGCCGCCTCACTCCTGGTCGAAAGAAAAAGTTCAGACCGGCGCCGATGAGACGGGTGGAAAACTCACCGCAACTGTCCACCAGATCGGGGATCTCTCTAGACGAAAGTACCGACCGCCCTTCGACTAACACGAGATGAAGCCCCACCTTCAATGTGGGAAGCCGCCGGGCCCTCTCCACTGCATCGGCCGCAGCCCCAGCCCCGACCATCAGACTGGCAGTGGTCAGGATCCCCCGCCGATGCGCTTCTTCAATCGCCTCGTTTACCGGGACGGCGAGACCGAAGTCGTCGCCGGTGACGATAAGCTTTCGCACGATTGCCCACCCTCCTTGGGAACCAGACGCCCATCATTGGTTAGGTTGAACTTCGCGCCGCGCCAGGTCACCGTCCGCGTGGTGATGGCGAGGAACCAGAAAACCAGCCCCGCCACGTCCCGGATGGGCAGCAGCGCCAAACTTCTTACTCCTTCACGGTCCTGGAAGCCCCACCCCAGGATTGCCGCAGCGGTTGCCAGACGGACCAACACGGCTCCGACCAGAACCATTGCCCCCAACAAATCCAGGCGGAGGCCCGCGAACAGCAGCGCGAATGGAATGGCGCGCAGGACGATGGTGCTGAAGAAATTCGCCGGTTCAACGAACCAGATGTTTTGATCCCAGTACACCTGGTGTGTCCACCATTGCCGGACGGTTTTGAGGTCTACGATCGTGTCAATTAGATGAAATACGATCGCGCTCTTCTTTCCCGTCTTCAGGATTCGCCGGCCCATCTCGTAGTCCTCCACCAGGTACTCGCCCAACGCTTCGAGTCCGCCGATGTCCTTGAGGGTGGAGCGATGGAGGGCGGTGGATGAGCCCATACAGGGTTTTGAGGCACCCGTCATATGCGCGAACACGATGTTGCTCATCACATCCGCATTGATCGTCAACAATTCCAGTCGCTCGATCCACGTGCCGGCGTGGCTGGCCTTATAGAGCGTGCAGACATATCCGACCGTCGGATCTTCCAACGGCGCGACAATGGCCTTCAGATACTCAGGCCCTAAGAGAATGTCGCTGTCGCTGATGACGAGAGTGTCATACCGCGCATACAGGAGGGCCCCGAGCAAGTTCTTGATCTTGCCGTTGGGAGCCGTGTGGCTACCATCAATAGCAATTGAGACTTTCTGCGCCCCGAATTCGCTTTGAAGTTCCTTTAACAAGGGAATCGCCGGATCATCTGGAACTTGGACGGAGAAGACAACCTGGTACTCGGGATAGTCCTGCACGCAAGCACTCCGGAGATTCTCCCTCAGGTTCTTCTCCAGTCCACAGATGGGCTTCAAAATCGTGACCGGTGGCCATGACCTGGAACGGCGGCCCGGGGACGCGGCGGAGACGGCCTTGAAGCGGATCACGCTGATCAGGCACAGGATCGCGTAGGTCGATCCTACGATCACGGGGATCAACAACACCCATTCAAGAAATGAGAGCGTCATTCGATATACAACGCCAGCTGGAGTCCGAGCGCGATCAGGCCGCAGGGCATCAAAAACGGCTTCGCTTTCCAGGTGAGACGGCTCAGCCCATCCGCCATCAAAAACGCGGCGATGAGGAGCGCCGTCACGGCCATGAACCGGTGCTGGAGGTTGACGAGATCCATTGTCTGATGGTCAAGGTGCTGGTGGACAAACAGCGCGGCCCCGCCCAATACGAGGACCGCGCCCAAAGCGTAGCTCCAGAACGGATGAGGATCCGCACGGCGGGAGACAAAAGTCCAGACACCAAGAGCCAGCGGAACTAACGAGAGTAGCTTGTGTTGGAGCCATTCTCCTGACGTCGGCATCGATAAGCTCTCCACAAACCCGGCCGGCCCGATAGGCCAGCCTTCCGGATCGCTTCTGATGAACAGGTACGCTCCGAACGCGAGCCAGACGAGACTGATGCCCACCCGCAGGGCCCCATAACGACGGTTCGTCAAACGGTCTGTCAGCACAAGGACACCCAGCACGATGACAGCGACACCGGACGACTGATGCATGAACAGCGAATAGGCGATGTCTTCCGCTCCGGTGGATGCCACTGCCTGCTGTGCGGTTCCATGACTCGTCTGCGTCATCGCCCCGGGCACGCTCCCGTCGTGCGATTCATGAGACATACTTGCCGCCGCAGCACTCCCCGCCCACAAGAACGCGGTAAGCACGCACGCGCTGCAGAGGTTCTCCCGCAGATTCTTCTCCAGTCCACACACGGGTTTCAAAATCGTGACCGGCGGCCATGACATGGGGCTGGGTCTCGGCGACAAAGCAGTGGTTGTCTTAAACCAAAGGACGCTGATCAGGCACAGGATCGCGTAGATCGATCCTCCGATTATGGGGACCAGACAGAGAGCCTCGAACAGAGTGTGCATCATGAGCTTGTGACCCTCAACATACGGACGGAACAGGTGGAATGATACTTACGTCAAGATATGAGTAATGATCGGCAAGGTCCCGACCCACAACCGGAAGGACGGGAAACTCAGATGCGGTAGATCGAAAGAAGCTGATGCCGATCGAGCGAGGAGGACTGCAGGACAACGTATGCGAGACTACGATGCAAGGTTGCATCTGCGGCAGTTGGAATGAAAAAGGTATTGACAAGCACGTCAACGGAAAGAGCTTTGAACTTCGACTCCCCGATATTCAGATCTTCAACATATTCGAGGACGGCAGGGACGGTCACGCTGGTGAGATCATTAACGTCGGAGAGCGAAAGGAGCCCGGACACAAAGATCAACAGGACGAAAATGGCTCTAAAGGTAGGGTTCTTCATACGCACCGCGCGGATATTCTCAAAAACGCCATCTAATTGCAAGTGGTTTCACAGGCCCTCGCACTTTTACCGGCGTACGCGGTTTCTATGCAAATTTTTATTTAATAAATAAGAATTAGAGAAATTGCGCTGTCTGCGGCGGTTCTGAAGGCTTTGGTTGCGGGGAAGGGATTTGAACCCTTGACCTTCGGGTTATGAGCCCGACGAGCTACCGGACTGCTCCACCCCGCGGATGTATCCTATACACTGGTCGTGGGAGTGTCAAGGCGCCGACGGACTTTTGGGATTGTGATTAGAGGCGCGCCATAGTAGAACAGCGTATGCCGGCCACAATCTTTGGCCCGTCGCTGCCATGAGCGCACCATTGCGCATCGTATTCATGGGCACTCCCGAATTTGCGATGCCTTCCTTGGAAGCGCTGCTGCATCCCGATTTCCAGGATGTCGGAAAAGTCGTCGGCGTCGTGACGCAACCGGATCGCCCCAAAGGTCGCGGACAGCAACTTACGCCGCCGCCCATCAAGCTGCTTGCCGAGCGCCACAGCGTTCCTGTCGTGCAACCGCTCAAGATGAAAGATCCGGTGTTTCTCAATGCATTGCAAGAATGGGCGCCTGATCTGATAGTTGTCACCGCCTTCGGCCGCATCCTGCCGCCGGTTGTATTGGATCTTCCAGCGAAAGGCTGCGTGAATGTTCACGGCTCGCTGCTTCCGAAATACCGAGGCGCGGCGCCGATCCAGTGGGCGGTCATCAATGGCGAGACCGATACCGGCATCACGACCATACTCATGGATCCTGGCATGGACACCGGTCCGATGCTGCTGCAGGAACAATTGGCGATCCTGCCTCATGAGACGGCGGGCGAACTGGCCTCTCGTTTAGCTCCTCTGGGCGGCCGGCTTCTCACCGAGACCATTCGCGGCCTGCTCGATGGCCGCGTTAAGCCCATCCCGCAGAACTCAGCTGTGGCGACGCTGGCGCCTCTTCTTAAAAAGGAAGACGGCGCCCTGGATTGGAAGAGCACCCCGACCGCGCTGGTGAACCGCGTGCGTGGTCTGACTCCTTGGCCCGGGGCCTACACATATTATGGAGAAGAACGCTGGCTGATCCGGCGGGCGGCGCCCTCGGAGACGGGCTCTGCCGAGGCGGAGCCCGGCACCATCCTGGAAGTCATGAAGGACGCGATACGGGTAGCGACGGCGAGCGGCTCGGTGCTCATTTATGAGCTGCAACCGTCATCCGGCAAGCGCGTCACTGTGAATCAATACCTTGCCGGCCATGCGGTCACAATGGGCTCGAAGCTGACTCCTCTTCCTTCTCCTCCTAGTGCCAGCTAGCAAGGGACCGGCGATTTCACACCGGCCTTTTTCAGAGGGACCATCTGTCTCACATAGTAATCAATGACGGTCTTTAGATAAGTCCTCGGTAAAGGCCAGGTGACACCGTGCATTTTTAGGAACGCCTGGGAGTTTGGGCTCGGGAATGTTTGGTCGTGAGAGGCATAGTCCAAAAATTGCGGCAGAAGCCCGAGCCTCGTTTTCCACTTTTGATTCCATACTGGTAGTTGAGAGGCCCAACCGAGTGCCCTAAAAACGCAGGGCGACACAGTTCTTAGTCTCGAACAGGGCAGGTCATGTTCTATCATGACCTCTCTGATCAGAGACTGAAGTTCATAAATGGTCAAAGAGCTTTCCGGACCGGTACTCAGATGAAAAATCCTTCCTGTGCTTTCTGAATTGTTGGCAGCGGCAAACAGCGCATCGGCCACCAAATTACTCGGAACCGTATCGATCTTTACCGGCCGCAGATAGGGTAAGACGCCCCGGGTGAGCGCTCCCGATAAAAGTCTCAGCAGAAAATAAAACACCTGAAAATGAATGATCTTCCCGTTTTGCGAATGCCCCACGACCATGCTGGGCCGATGGATGGTGATGCGGAGGCCATCCGATTGCGCCTGATAGATGATCTGTTCTGCCTTTGCTTTCCCGGCTTCATACGTATTGAAGAAGCCAGCGTCATGTGAAATGTGCTCTTCTGTAAGAGGAGCCTGGCGACGGCCATTGACACCGACCGTGCTCAGGTATTCCAGTTTGCAGCCCGATGCTTGTCTCTGAAGCGACAGGATATTTCCTGCTGCAGATACGGATTGCCTCAGGGACTCGTCCATCGACATATCCAGTTGGACGTTAGCGGCGCTATGGACAATGTGGTCGAGCCCTTGGGCAAGGTCGCCAAACTGTGTCGCGGTGAGCCCGAGGTAATTCTGCGTGACATCTCCGGCCAGGAACTGCAGCCGGGACTCGGCGTCTCGAGGATCAATGTCATTGCCCAGAAACTCAAAGAGCTCTCGTTTTCGTGTGACCAAATGATCCGCGTTGTGTGCGCGAATGAGCAAGACAATTTGCGCTTTGGTCCTTCTGAGGAATATAGGGATCGACGCGCTTCCGACGACGCCCGTTCCGCCGGTAATCAGAATCTTATTCACCTGACCGGAAGTCCTAATTGTTGGCGCGTCAAGTCCAACCGCTCGAGCATCTCATCCACCGACGCCGCGACAAAATGACCGCTCTTTGCCGCATACTCGCTGAGCTCAAAGACATTGCGCCAAAATATGGGATCGGCCTTACCGTCACGAACCATCTGCGAGAACTCCGGCTCAAAGCTGCTGTAGCCATACTTGGCCATATCCACCATGGTCATGAGCGGGATCAGCTGATTGTTCGTCAACAGCGGATGATTCATGTCAGCATCCAAGAGCTCAAGCCCAATGACTTTGGCCCGAATAAAGTCCTCTGCGAGATTCCATGCATAAAAAGGATAAATCACCCGGGGAATTTTGTCTTTGGGCCATCGGGTTCCGTCCCACCAATACGCCATTTCGGACTCTGTAAAGACGTCCGTCAGCCGGATGTTCGCGACCTCCATTCGCTTTGACTCCTCAAACCAACGGGGCGATTCGAAATGCGAGAGGCCCAAGATACGCTCCACCTGAGTCTGGGAACAGCCGCTGATCACGAGTGGGATTTGCAGGCGGACCGCCCAATTTCGGCAGACATCATGGAAGAAATCCCCGTCAAACTGATCGACCGTTCCGGAGCATCCCTTTTCGTTGAGGTGCAAAAAGGCATGGCGAAACATCTTCGTGTAGAGACTCTCAGGAGGGCGTACCTGAATATGGCTGAAATCAAGTTTTTTGAGTACGCGTGCCACGTTTTTCAACGCAAACGGACTCATGACGGTGTTGTCCACGGTGATGAGGAGGAGCCGCAGGCCCGGATACCGCGAATGCAGGTCATCGACGAGATAGCAACTGTCTTTGCCTCCGCTAAATAATACAAGGGCGTCGTGTGAACCGTTTCCTTTGCCTTGATAAGAGTCAAGCAGTGCATGGAGTTCGGCCGACATTTGCTTAAGATCGCGTTGATCCTTCTTAAATTCAGAAATTCCATCGCGACAGTAGCGACAGAGTCCGGCTCCATTAAGAGGCGCGTAGTTTGCCGACACGATACAGCGCGTGCATCGTGGAGTGATTTTGTTGCGAACCAGGCGGCGGTGAAGGGGCCAGAAAATCTTGGTGTAGAGGGTAAAACGCCGGACTTCGTTGGCGAAAGCGCTTTCTTGCATACCGATAGCTCCATTGTAGCGCGTCTGAGCAGTATCTCTTACTGTTAAATTGTTGCGCTGGGCTGAGGTTGGGTCGCCGGTCAGGCAGCGAAGCTTAGCGCGGAGCTCACCTGTTGAGCCGCTCCTCCTATTGCCAGCCAGCAAGGGATCGTCTATATTGAGCGCGTATGTCCGGTGTACGCATCGCCCCGTCCATCCTTTCGTCGGATTTCGCGCACTTAGCTGATGAGATCGCCGCCGTGGAGCAAGCGGGGGCCGATCTGCTTCACGTGGACGTGATGGACGGACATTTCGTCCCGAACCTGACGATCGGCCCGCCGATCGTCGAAGCCATTCGCAAAATCACGTCGCTCCCGCTCGACGTCCACCTGATGATCACCAACCCGGACCAATTCGTTGACGACTTTGCGAAAGCCGGCGCGAATTACCTAACTGTGCACGTCGAGACGTGCCCGCATCTGCACCGCACGATCCAGTTCATCAAAGAAAAGGGCCTCAAAGCGGGCGTGACCCTCAATCCGGCAACTCCGCTCGTCACCGTCGAAGAGATTCTCCCCGACGTGGATCTCCTGCTGGTCATGTCGGTGAACCCTGGCTTCGGCGGTCAGCGATTCATCTCCAACGTGTTGGAGAAGATCCGGCGGGCACGCGCCCTGATCGATGCCACCGGGCGCCCCATCCTGCTGGAAGTGGACGGCGGCGTGAAGGTGGACAATGCGCGCGCGATTGCGGCAGCCGGCGCGGACATCCTGGTCGCCGGCTCAGCGATCTTCGAAGCACCCGGTTGCGATTACAAAAGTACGATCGCCCGCATGCGGGCGGCGGCGAACGCGAAGCCCACGGCCCCATTCCGCCAGGCTCGGCGATGACCGACCTTGCCGCGCTCGGCGAGAGCCTCCATCCGCACGAGGTGAAGGTCCTCATACAGCTCGGCGCGGACCCTCAAACACTCACCGATGAAGACCTCGCCAAACGAGCCGATCTCGAGGTCGCGCAGGTCGGCGCCGCGCTCGGCCGCCTTCAGCTCAAGGAGCTGGTCGCGGTGCAGGAAGAGAAGACGTATGAGATGGTCTCGCTCACGGACATAGGCGAGCGGTACGTCCAGCAAGGATCGCCTCTGGCCCGTATCATCGGAGCCTTGCGGGTCGCCAAGGAGGAAGGCGCGGCCCTCACCATCAAAGACATCCAGAACCGGGAAGGACTCGCGGCAGGTGAGATCAGCGGCATCATTGGAACGCTTAAGCAGGAGGGGGCGATCCTGATCGCGTCCGGCGGCGTGATCAAGCTATCGGAGACGGAGTCGCTCATCGCGAAAGCCCTGCAGGACGTGCTCGCGAAGATTAAGAGGAACGGGCCCCGCGAGCTGCAATCGTATGATGCAGAGGAGCAGACCCTTATCCAGAAGTTCGCTCAGAAGCGTGGCAACCCGAACGAGCCCTTTCGTGTGGATACCCGTGTCATCCGGCGTTTTGCCTTAACGGATCTTGGCAAATCCCTCGCGGAGGTTTCCGTTAGGGATCCCCATACTGCGATGTCTGGCGCGAATGCCACGGCTGAACCAACTCTCAGCGCTGAAGTCTCCAAAGCTCAGCTCACGCCCGAGATGCTGAAGGACGGGAGCTGGCGCAACGTTCGCTTCCGCAAATATACAATCGGCCTGAGCCCCGCCCGCATCCCGGTGGGCAAAAAGCATCCCTACCGGGAGTTTTTGGATTTGGTGAAGGCCAAGTTCGTCGGCATGGGCTTTGAGGAGATGCGGGGGCCGCTGGTCGAGAATGAGTTCTGGGACATGGACGCGCTCTACATGCCGCAGTTCCATCCGGCCCGCAACATCCATGACGTCTACTTCGTGAAGGAGCCCACCCACTCGCTGCCGATCCAGGAACCCTTCCTCAAGCAGGTGAAGCAGGCACACGAACGCGGCTGGAAGACAGGGTCCACGGGCTGGGGCTATGCATTCGATCCGATGCGTACGCGGCGATTGATCCTGAGAAGCCAAGGCACGGCGGTGTCCGCACGGACCTTGGCGAAAAAACCGAACATTCCCGGCAAGTATTTTTCGATCGCGCGCTGCTTTCGTTATGACCAGGTGGACGCGACCCATGCTCCGGACTTCTACCAGATTGAAGGCATTGTCATAGGCGAAGATATTAACTTTCGTACCTTGCTGGGCTTGTTGAACTTGTTTGCAGGTGAGGTCGCCCAGGCTCAGGAAAGTAAATTCCTCCCCGCCTACTTCCCGTTCACCGAACCCTCGGTGGAACTGCACGTGCGCCATCCCCGTCTGGGCTGGATGGAGCTCGGCGGTGCCGGGCTGTTCCGTCCGGAAGTGACACAGCCGCTGGGTGTCGACGTACCCGTCATTGCGTGGGGATTGGGTCTCGATCGCATGGCGATGGTGGCACTCGAAATCCACGACATCCGCGACCTCTTTTCGGCCGACCTCGAGATGATCCGCTCCAAACGCGTCCAATACTGAGCGCTATCCCATGCCTACGATCTCCATTTCCCGCAGCGATCTTGATCGACTCATCGGCCGCCGCGCGACCGAGAAAGAGCTTGATGCCTGGCTCCCATTGGTCAAAGGCGAAGTGAAGGATGTCGACGTCGCCACTGGAGAGCTCAAGATTGAATTGCAGGACTCGAACCGTCCGGATCTGTGGTGCGTCGAGGGCATCGCCCGACAGATCCGCTGCAAGTTGAAAGGCGCTCCTGGCGCCTATCCCTACGTCAAAGCCGGCAAAGGCCGTCGCGATCAGGTGCTGGTTGAGAAAGGCTTGGAGCAGGTGCGTCCATTCGTCGCCGCCTGTAAGGCACGCGGCTATACCGTCTCGGACGAGGGCCTCACACAGCTCATTCAGACACAGGAGAAGCTTGCGGAGATCTTAGGCCGGCAACGCCGAACCGTGTCGATCGGGCTGTACCGCCTTCGGTCCATCACGTTTCCGGTTCGGTACATGCTGGCCGATCCCGAGGGGATATCCTTCCGCCCGCTGGGCTACGAGGAGCCGATGACGCTTCTCGAAATTTTGGAGATTCACCCCAAAGGCCAGGAATACGCGGCGATCCTGGCAGACCAGACACGCTATCCGCTCTTGCGCGACGCGAAGGCCAAGGTCCTTTCCTTTCCGCCCATTATCAACAGCCGAGACATCGGGGAGGTGCGCGTCGGAGACTCGGACCTGTTCGTCGAAGTGACCGGCACGGATCTGCGTATGGTCATGCTGGTATTGAATATTTTCGCCGCCAATTTGCATGACCGGGGCGCCGCGATCGAGCCGGTTGATGTGGTGTATCCGTGGAAGACTGCTTTCGGGCGCACGCTCCGGATGCCCCGGCACTTCACTGAATCCCGGAAAATTTCCCGTGACGAGATCGCGGCCGCGTTGGGGACGGAACTGTCGATGAAGGAGATACGCTCAAGTCTCACCTCCTACGGCTACGCTGTGACCAGCGCCAGCGAGATCTTGACCGTCACGCCGCCCGCCTATCGGAACGATTTGATGCATCCGGTCGATATCATCGAGGACGTCGCGATCAGCCGTGGCTATGCGAGCTTCTCCCCGATCATGCCGTCCGCTTTCACCGTAGGAAGCTTGACGCGCATTGAGCAGCTCTCTGATAAGGTGCGGGAACTCATGGTCGGCTTCGGCTTCCAGGAGATCGTTTCCAACATCCTCGGCTCGAGGGAAGATTTGCTACAGAAAATGCGTCTCACCTCGCAAGAACAGGAAAGCCGCGTCATCGAGATCGACAATGTGATGTCGCAGAGCGTGGAGATGCTTCGGCAATGGATTCTACCGTCCTTGCTGCGCGTCGAAGCGACGTCCTCCCGCAGCTTCTATCCGCACTTTCTGTTTGAGGTTGGCGAAGTCGCAATCCTGGATGTGTCGGCTGAAACCGGAAGTCGAACCGAACTCAGGCTAAGCGCACTCTGCGCCCACGCGGGTGCCAGTTTCTCCGAATGCCATTCGTTGCTGGAACTGTTGTGCTTTTATCTGAACAAGGCGTACCGGCTGCAACCCAACAGCCATCCCTCGTTTCTCGAAGGCCGTGTCGCGCAGATTCTCGTCGGCGATCAGCCCATCGGCCTCATCGGCGAGCTCCATCCCGAAGTCCTGGAACGCTGGCAAATCAGCATGCCGTGCAGCATGTTCGAACTGACGCTGCAGCCGCTCCTGTAAGCGTCCTCGTTCCCCGCCGCGATTGGCCTTCTAGGTCTATGCCCAATCTCTCACTTGGCCGGCAGCGCACGTGCAGGAGAAGCTGGGGAATTTACGGCAGGGCAAAAAAGTAATCCTACCGATCGGCGATGAGAACCACGTGATCGATATTGCCGTCCCCAGGCGATGAACGGCTAAGGAACGACGACTTCCGGC
>Ga0207684_10000309_pt1 | contig 69239 bp, 63 predicted proteins | sample KBSK5501metaG_FD_184342 | JGI IMG/M metagenome (GOLD analysis project Ga0207684, IMG submission 184342) | Corn, switchgrass and miscanthus rhizosphere microbial communities from Kellogg Biological Station, Michigan, USA - KBS K5-50-1 metaG... | ecosystem: Host-associated > Plants > Roots >...
TTGCGGGATTCTATGGGGGGACGTTACACCCGAAGGCACGAGGACGAAATATGATACCCGGACCAGAGCGTCGTATTACTTCGGATATATTGTTGTTCGTCCGCGAATCCCATGCAGCGGCTAGCTCGCGTCCTCGGAGCTGTGTTGCTTTTTCAGGTGCTTATCAAATTGAGCTTGCACGACCTTTATTCCGGCTTCTGGATTGTTCGTGGCTTCAGAACTAGCAATGATAAAGTAAGCGCTGCATGTTGGAGCGTGATCTCAAGGTATGGCTTTTCCATTTTGGCAATCTCCGAAAAAGAACAATTTCGGAGGGCGTGTTCGGTGGGTTATCGTAACGTCCGGTATCGAACATACGTCGGTAGGCTGACTATTACAAGACAATTAATACCGGACACGGTTGGGCGAGGGCCGGATTTATTGCCTGGAGGCTGTGCAATATTGCTCACTTTCTTGAGATTGAAGGCATGAAACGTGACGCCTTGCGCGATGTGCGATTGTGCTTTATTGCTCAGACTCGGACTGGAATCCAGAGTAGCTTGATAGACAGGAAGAGGGGCCCCTCAAGAGGAACGATCTCCTGCTCCTGCATCGAGGAACTGAGAGGATGTCGTTTCCCGCTGCTATTTAGCTGCTTGGCGGATTCGCGCTTACGCGGAGAAGGCGTACAAAATGAAGATTCTGTTCAACCCGCCTCTCGAACTATTGGTCGTCGGCGTCTTCTATGTCGTCGGCTTCATGGCGCATAGTGTGAACCAGATTAAGGCAAACCTGTCTAAACGACTCTTAATGAGATTCAGATAAGTCGGCGCTGCTCAGTGTTTCGGTCACGTTTCGTGCGTTTTGGCTCTGTGGCGTATGGATCTCCCAAGACGCGCCGTATGCACCAAGCCATCAAGCGCATCCTGCTGCGCAAGCCAACGGCCAAGCGCAAACCTCACTAGAGTTAAGTTGCACTACTACCCAAATCCCAGGCCTCTGGAAAAACTCGGCCGACCGCAGTAAAATCCTGTCGCCCGTCATATCAGCAGGTCCCAGCAAGAACGTCCCTTACGATACAAGCACGTGAGATGGAGGTGGATATGAAAAGCTGGAAGCAGATAAGCCTTCTCAGTTTGTGTGTGGTTATCCTGTTGGCCTCGACTCCCGGAAAACCAGCATGGCGGATGAAAGCGGATTATGTAGAAGCTTGCAGTTGCCATCTGTTCTGTCCTTGCTATTTCAATAAACACGCCGAGCATCCGCACTGCGAGTTCAACATGGCGGTTAAAGTGCGCGAAGGGTACTCGGGCAACACCAACCTGGCAGGGGCCAAGTACTGGCTCACCGGGGATCTGGGCGACGAGTGGGGTACAAACAAAAAAGGAGATTGGGTGGTGGTATCGTTTGATCCATCCACCAATAAAGAACAACGGGAAGCGCTAGCGCCCATGATTCTCAAGACCTACGGTTTGGAATGGAAGGAACTGAAAGTGCAGGAAGCGCCGATTCAGGTCGATCGAGCCGGGGACATCGTCACCGCGACGCTGGGTGGAGGGCAACTAGCCATGATGAAGCTCAAGCGGGAAGAGGGCGCCGATGGCAAAGGCGTGGTGTTGAAGAACGTCAAATATTTCGGGGCGCAGAATAATGACGGCTTCGACATGTACCGCTCGCTCGAGCACAGCGCAAATGTCCAGGGACACAAATTCTCCTACTCCGACCGGAATGCGTTTTTGATTTCGATCGATACGCATGAAGGCGAGGCCGGTGGTGGAATGTCGAATAAGTGAAGACTGGTGAGTGAAATATTTTGTTCGGTCTGCCCCTGCCTTGGTGGGGGCTTTTTCATTTGGCTATCCAAAAAATAATTGAGAGTGCCCCATCCTTTACCGTTAACAGAGGGTGGGAGGCATGACATTCCACACCTTCGCCGCGTAGTTCGTAATCTAGCCGGTCGAGCTCTGGTCCATGACGTAGACCCTGCCTGGGCCCGCGGTCTGAACATTGTTCCGCTGAAAACATTCCTTGATCCGCCGCCGCAGCTCGCGACTTACTCGATACTGCTGGTTGGGGCGTGTTTTCACTTGGATGAGATACTCCACCTCACCGTTGGCTACGCGATCGATTCCCGGCACTTCAATGTCGCTGACGATGTCATCGGCATAAGCTGGATCATGTCGAAGTTCTTCGCCCACTTCCTGCAGCAACTTCACAATGCGTTCGCTGGGTTCGCTGTAGGCAACGGTGACGCGCAAAGTCAGTTGCGACCAATCGCGAGTCGCGTTAGACACGATTTTGATTTCGCTATTAGGGATGATGTGCACCGTGCCGTCTTCATCGCGCAACACGGTGCTGCGCATGTTCATCGCTTCGACTGTACCTTTTACTCCCGCAACTCGAATGTTGTCGCCGATGTCGTACTGATTCTCGAGGAGGATAAAAAAACCGTTGATCACATCTTTCACCAGCGTCTGTGCGCCAAAGCCAATTGCCAGGCCGGCAATGCCGGCGCTCGCCAGCAGCGGTCCGAGATTGATTCCCAGCAGCGAGAGGATCTCGAGGCCGGCCACGAAAATGATTACAAAAATGCCCACGCTGCTGATCACTGTGGCCAGCGTCCGGACCTGCTGGGCGCGGAAACCTGGTGGGACTTTGCGGATATGCAGCGCGACAATCTTGGCCGTGAGGGCCCTGAGTACGCGGATCAGCACCAACGATACGATCACGACTACCAGGATCTTAGGGACGTCGTGACGGAGGAAAACCATGGTGTCTTCCCGCCAATCTCGCAGCAGTGCGGGAAGATTCCAGCTTTCGGGCATAGCTAAATGCAACAGCATGCGATTCATATTCCGGGCGCGATTATAGCAAGTGGATGGCGAACTCTCACGTTACGAGCCAACGTATAATTGTCTTACTTTCCTACCCGTTTGAGGTGATTGTGCGACTCCAAACCCTTGCGTTGGCAATTTTGTTTGTGATGAACATCGTTACGCCTCCCGTGCCGCTGCTGGGCCAGCCTTCACCGCAGGTCGTACCCCCGGGCATACAGGGATCGCCACCCGAGGAAGAAGGGCGCGCCAAACTTGAAAAGGAAATGGCTAAGAAAGCCAATCAGGAGCGCCACGCCGATCTCAAGCGTGACACAGACAAATTGCTCAAGCTGGCCACTGAACTGAAGGAATATGTGGACAAGAGCAACGAGAACGTCCTTTCCTTGAATGTGCTGAAAAAGGCGGAGCAGATCGAAAAACTAGCGCACAGCGTGAAGGACAAAATGAAGGGCCCGAATTAAAATCAAGCCTTCGATGTGAGGGCGCGATGTTTGTCAGCCCACCATGCCCAGGGGACAGTTATCCACATGAGGAGCGCGCCCCAGGCCAGCGAGTGGACATCAGGCGGAGGGCCGGCAAATAGCGTGCTTATCCAGCCGAAGAAAATTAAGGCCATCAGAGACCAGAAACCGTAGCGACCAACATTGTCGCGGGCACGAGTTGAGCTCAGATAGATCCAAAGCCCGCCTCCGAAAAACAAAACTTCTACCGCGATGGACGCTGGCCAGGAATTCCAAAGTCCCAAACCCAGGCGCAATTCGCCTCCTGGTCGTAAGGGTAGATCTGGACGATGAACGATGAAGTCCAGAATCCAATGACTGATTACGGCGGCTGCGATCACCAAGGCGCCGCGCCGATAGCGGCGGAGAGCGTAGTAAATTCCGCCGACGACCACGGACCACACAAAGAGCATGAGCAGACTGTGGGAAATCGGATAATCGGTGAAATCGAAGGAGAGACTCCGATGATGCCGGGAACGATCTCTACATGCTCAATGCCGGCGAGCAGCAGGATTGGCCACAGCAGGTCAGCGAACTGAGCCGCCAGGACCAGGACGCCCAGCGAAGTTCTGGGCGCAACTTTTTTCGCGGCCAGTGCGACACCGAAATGTCCGATAAACATTTCATCCCCGACGGCGGCTAAGACATCCAGGTGCACTTCCAGTGAACAACGCGTTCCTCATTTTCCCGGTCCCAGCAGGCTCAGGACCATGGTCGACTCGGCCAGAATCGCCGTCTTCAAGGTCGGCTCCCGGTCGGGTGCAAAAACTGAAGAATGCAGCGAGGGCAGCCTTTCCCCGGATTGCTTGGCGGCCTTCCATTTCCCAGGTTCTATCGCTCCCACCCACATCATGAACAGCGGAACGCCATCCCGCCCGTATTCGGAGAAGTCTTCCGACGCCGTGATGGGAGGCGTCTGCTTCACATTGCTCTGGCCAAGGCGTGCGCTCACCGCCGCCATCACTTTCTTAGCCAGTTCGGGATCGTTGTATACGGCATCGGCGCCTTCCACGCGCTCAATCAACGGCATCTTGTCCGCGTTCGCGGCCCCTGCTTCTGCCTTTGCAATCCGCTCAATCCCGGCCAGCAGTTTTTTTCGCACCTCGGTTTTATAGCTGCGCACGGTGAGCTGCAACTTCGCTTCATCGGGGATAATGTTGTTCTTCGTGCCGGCATGAAATGTGCCGACAGTCACCACCGCAAAATCTCCCGGTGTGGTTTCCCGCGCGACCAGGGTCTGCAGCGTAGTCACGATCCGTGCTCCAATCACGATGGGATCAATGGCGGTGTGAGGGGCAGATCCATGCCCGCCTTTCCCATAGATTGTAATGTCGACGGAGTCAGCATTGCTGGTCGTGTAGCCGGTGTTATAGCCCACTTCGCCGGCAGGAAGATCCGAAGTGTCATGGATCGCCACCGCGTACGCCGGCTTGGGAAAGCGGGTGTAAAGGCCATCTTTCAGCATGCCCGCGGCACCCCCAATGGTTTCTTCCGCGGGCTGTCCGATCAATACAAGGGTTCCGCTCCAGCGGCCTTTGTTCGTCGCTAGAAGCCGCGCCGTCCCCAGCCAAGCCGACATGTGGACATCATGTCCGCAAGCGTGCATCACCGGCACTTCCACATTTTGATCGTTGTGCACAACTACGTGGCTTGCATACGGCAATCCCGTTTTCTCCAGTACCGGAAGCGCATCTAACTCGGTGCGCAGGAGTACGACCGGCCCGGCGCCATTCTTCATGACTCCAACCACACCCGTGTGGCCGACGTGCTCCGTAACCTCGAAACCCAAAGCACGCAGACCCTCGGCCAGCTTGGCGGATGTGCGCTCTTCGTGCCCTGACAATTCAGGGTGCTGGTGGATGTCAATGTATGACTTCTCAATGTCCGGATAGATCGCATTCACGGCTGCATCCGAAACTGAAAAGTTTCCCAGCTCCCACGCCCCGCTCGGCGCCACTAGCGCCGCGGCAACCGCGCAAATCCAGAACCTCTGCATGTCCGTGGATCCTCCGAAATTTCGACGCCTGGTCCTCAGGCGCCTTCTGTGCCAATCCGCATCCCATAGAACGAGCGGTACACAAAGAAGACTGACACGGCGAAAAAGCCAGCCGCCAGCAGATGAGTGAAATTATTACCGGCGTCCAGCGTCAGCTTGACCGCCAATTCCACCGCCAACAAACCGAAGAGTGTAGTGAACTTGATGACCGGGTTCATGGCCACCGAAGAAGTATCCTTGAAGGGATCGCCAACGGTATCTCCTATGACCGTAGCATCGTGCAACGGAGTGCCCTTCTGCTTGAGCGTTACCTCGACAATCTTTTTTGCGTTGTCCCATGCCGCCCCAGCATTGGCCATGAAGATTGCCTGATAAAGACCGAAGATCGCAATTGAAATCAGGTAGCCGATGAAGAAGAACGGTTCCACGAAGGCAAAAGCCAAGGTGCCAAAGAAGACCGCCAGAAAGATATTGAACATTCCCTTCTGCGCATATCTTGTACAAATTTCCACGACTTTTTTGCTGTCAGCAACCGAAGCCTTCTCCACTCCCTCGAGCTTGATGTTGGCTTTGATAAATTCGACCGCGCGGTAAGCGCCAGTGGTCACGGCCTGTGTGGATGCGCCGGTGAACCAGTAGATCATGGCCCCGCCGGTGATCAGGCCCAGGAAAAATGGCGCGTGCAAAAGGGAGAGGTTCTGAACGTTTTCGGTGAGGCCATTGGTGAGCGCCATGATGATGGAGAAAATCATGGTGGTTGCGCCTACCACGGCGGTGCCGATCAGCACCGGCTTGGCCGTCGCCTTGAAGGTGTTGCCCGCGCCGTCGTTCTCTTCCAGCAGGTCCTTGGCGCGCTCGAAGTTCACATCCATATTGAAATCTCTCTTGAGCTCAGACTTCACGTTGGGAACTTGCTCAATCAGAGAAAGCTCGTACACCGACTGCGCGTTGTCGGTAACGGGCCCGTAGGAGTCCACGGCGATGGTCACCGGCCCCATCCCCAGGAACCCGAATGCCACCAAGCCGAAAGCAAAGACTGCCGGAGCCGCCATCAGGGCGCCCAACCCTTCCGTACTGAAGTAGTACGAGATCGACATCAAGGCCACCATAGCCAGCCCCAACCAGTATGCCGAGAAATTTCCCGCCACGAAGCCCGACAGGATGCCAAGCGAGGCGCCACCTTCTTTTGCCGAAGTCACTACTTCATTCACGTGCCGCGACTCGGTCGAAGTGAAGACCTTGACCAATTCCGGAATGACAGCTCCGGCCAGCGTGCCACACGAAATAATCGAAGCCAGTTTCCACCACAACGACGTGTCCCCGCCAAGGTCGGGCACGATGGTCGAGGAAATCACATACGTGACGGCAATCGACACCAGAGAAGTGATCCAAACCAGCGAGGTCAAGGGCGTCTCGAAATTCATCTTCAGGGCGTTGCCATACTTGGCCTTCGCAATCGCCCCATTGATGAAGTATGCCGCCGCGCTTGAAACCAGCATGGCAATGCGCATCACGAAAATCCACACCAGCAACTGCACCTGTATAGTCGGCTCTTTCACTGCCAGCAAGATGAAAGTAATCAGCGCCACGCCGGTAACGCCGTAAGTTTCAAAACCGTCCGCGGACGGGCCGACGGAATCGCCTGCGTTGTCACCAGTGCAGTCGGCGATCACACCCGGGTTGCGCGCGTCATCTTCCTTGATCTTGAAGACGATCTTCATCAAATCCGACCCGATGTCAGCGATCTTGGTGAAGATGCCGCCCGCGATACGCAACGCCGCTGCGCCCAGCGACTCACCAATGGCAAAGCCGATGAAGCATGGTCCGGCGTAGTCTCTGGGAACGAACAGGAGGATGAAGAGCATGATCAGCAGTTCGACGCTGATCAGCATCATGCCAATACTCATGCCAGCTTGCAGCGGAATGTTGTAGATGGGATACGGCTTTCCCGCCAGCCCCGCGAACGCGGTTCGCGAGTTGGCAAACGTGTTGACCCGAATTCCAAACCAGGCCACACCGTAGCTGCCCGCGATTCCAACCAGGCTGAAGAGCAGGATGATGACAACGCGTACTGCCTCAAACTTCAGCAGCACGCCAAAGTAGAGGACGATGATGACCGCAATGAAGGCTTCCAGGATGAGCAGGAACTTGCCCTGCGTTATTAGATAAGTTTTGCAGGTTTCGTAAATCAACTCAGATATCTCGCGCATGGCGCGATGTACGGGGAGGTTTTTCAGCCGGGTGTAGATGGTCAGGCCGAAACCTAGGCCGAGCACGCAGAACAGAATTCCGATCAACAGTAGTTTGTGTCCGTCCACACCAAGGAAGGTCACTTGCGAGAGGTCGGGAAGTTTGAGGTTGGCTTCGCCGCCGACTTCACCGGCCTGAGCGAAAGCGGCAGAGGCGAGGCTCAAGACGGCGAGTGCCGGCGTCAGAATCTTTGCCAATCGGCATGCTTTGGACGCAACACTTGCGAGCCAGAAGCGCATGGGATCCTCCAGGGATGAAAACTTTCGTCAGGATGATTACGTGTCTAGGGACAACTCTCTGTCACACAGCACTCTTCCGGACTCAGCTGGGAGAGCTGAGCCACGCATTACCGCAATCCCGAGCACGCTTCCACTGCAAGACTTTAACAGGAGTGCTGGAGCTTGGCCGTCTCGGATTCTGCCCCGGATTTCCGCAGGCCGACGCCTGGGGAGCGGGGAGCAAAACTAGTCTTTGTAGCATTTCCGGGGGAGATGGTCAAACTTGCAGGCACCGCCCTGAGGACCGCCATTAACAAGACTTTGACGCATCAGCCACAAGACGGTTCCGAACATCCCGCACCAGCCCAACATGCGTACCGTCCACGCGATTCTGGTGTCGTACTGCAACACGGCTAAGCTGGAGAAGATCGCATGCCAGTCATGCTCGGCAAACTCCGGATCTCCCACGGTGACCAGGGGTAGCGACATGGTTCGCGCATCGGCCATATAGGTCGCGGTGTAAAGCCAGTTCTCAAAAAAGAAAAACATGCAAAAAGCGAAAGCAGTAGTCTGACGCTGGACGAAGAAATATGCCGCCAGCAGCAACGGCACCAGCCATTGCAGGATGGTTCCTCCCCAGCCCAAGCGTGGGGCCCAGCCAACCGAACAAGAGATGTCCGGCTTCGTGAACGACTAGATTGGCGGAATCAATGAATAAGTAGCCGTGGCCCTGGGTAAAGGCATAGATCAAGAACCATCCGTAGAAGATAAGCCACGCTCCCAGGGCCCATCGTGAAACCGGGCGCCAATCTCTGTCCACGATTTCATTCAGATAGCCAATCATTCGGTGGATGGTTTGTTTCGCGCCCGGATTTTACTTCATCTCCAGAGAGACGAGGCTTACCTCAGCTGATACTTCGCGGGCTTGGCGGGTGGCTCACCTTTCGGCGGCACTATATTAAGTGAGCTGCCCCATCTTTGCTGTTAGCAAAGGTGGTAGGCAAGACAGACGGCAGCACCCCGGCATTGGTTTGTGTTTCTAATTTTTCGCGTGATGTAGTTGTTGCCGCAGGGCCTCCACGATCAGACCAACCAACGCATACGTAGCAGCATTCGCAAGCAGAACCCAATAGATACTGACGGGGAAATTGAAATGAAAACTGGCAAACGCAATTGGGCATGTTAAACGGACGAGAGTCCAGACAATCGGTTCGGAATTCATCGGAAGTGGAAACGTTGCCAGGGCATAAAGGTTCCAGCAGCCCACAACCAGCAAGCCCGCACTCGCCCACATCGCAATCCGGTATTTCATGCTGCCGCTCCTGCCGTTCTCTGGTCTATAAGCATAGGATCGGAAGCTGCTCCAGGGCGGGTGGCCCACCGACTCTCGACGGCTGGCCGTTTCGGCGCCCGTCCTTTGCTGTTAGCAAAGCGTGGGAGATGACACGACCGTCTTCTTTTCCGCTTGACTTCCGCTTCCTCTATCCCTCATAAAAGATATACTAAACTATTCCAATGTTAGCCACAAGTCATAATCCGTTTGCTTTCAAGATTTTGCCTGTAAACCTTTATTTTCCAAAGATTTTGGCCGTGTTCACTGCCCAAATCTTTGATTCCACAAGACCCGGGGGAGAGGGGTATCCCTTTCAAAAGTGCTTTGCGTGCCGGAGAACTTTCATCGCCGAAATATCGGCAGCGGGAAAGCAAGTCTGCAGACGAAATTCGCCGAGCTTTGCTCGGCCGGACAGGCGGGTCGCCTGTCCCTACGTGGGTCGCGGAGGCTACTTCGTGGAGACTACAACGAGCTCATGTTGGCTAAGAACTCGCCGTTGGAGCGGGTCTTGGTGAGCTTGTCGATCAGCAGTTCCATGGCTTCGACTGGGGAGAGCGGGTTCAGGACTTTGCGCAGTACCCAGATGCGGGTCAAATCCTCTTTCGGGATCAGGAGTTCTTCTTTTCGAGTGCCCGAGCGTTGGATATCGATGGCCGGGAAAGTTCGCTTGTCCACCAGCTTGCGATCGAGAATGATTTCACTGTTGCCGGTGCCTTTGAATTCTTCGAAGATGACGTCATCCATGCGGGAACCGGTGTCGATCAATGCGGTGGCGATGATGGTCAGCGAGCCGCCTTCTTCGATGTTGCGGGCGGATCCGAAGAAGCGCTTGGGACGCTGCAGCGCGTTGGAATCGACGCCGCCGGAAAGCACTTTGCCGCTGGGCGGAACAATAGTGTTGTAGGCACGCGCCAGACGGGTGATGGAATCGAGCAGAATCACCACGTCACGTTTGTGCTCCACTAACCTCTTAGCCTTTTCGATCACCATTTCGGCAACCTGCACGTGACGGGCAGCCGGTTCGTCGAAAGTGGAGGAGATGACTTCACCTTTTACCGAGCGCTGCATGTCGGTGACTTCTTCCGGTCGCTCATCGATCAGCAGAACCATCAGGACGACTTCCGGATGGTTGGTGGTGATGGAGTTGGCAACGTTCTGCAGCAGCATGGTTTTGCCAGCACGAGGCGGCGACACGATCAAGCCGCGTTGTCCCTTGCCCAGGGGCGTGAGCAAATCCATCACGCGGGCGCTGACGTTTTCACGAGTGGTTTCAAGTTTGACGCGTTCTTGGGGATAGAGGGGCGTCAGGTTGTCGAACAAAATCTTGTTACGAGCTTCGTCAGGCGACTCGAAGTTGACGGCTTCAATCTTGACCAGCGCGAAATATTTCTCGCCTTCATGCGGAGGACGGACCTGGCCACTGATAGTGTCACCAGTCTTGAGATCGAACTTGCGGATCTGCGAAGGCGAAACGTAAATGTCGTCCGGGCCGGGTAAATAGTTGTAATCGGGAGAGCGAAGGAATCCGTAGCCGTCGGGCAGGATTTCGAGCACGCCTTCGGCAAAAATATGGCCTTCTTTTTCGCTTTGTGCCTGGAGGATCTTGAAGATCAAGTCTTGTTTTCGTAATCCGCTGGCTCCGGGAAGATCCAAAGATCGGGCGATCTTGGTCAACTCGGTAATATTTTTTTCTTTAAGTTCTGCGATGGTCATTGGTCACCTGCGAGGAGATTTTCAAAGGGGGGTACGCTAAGGAAGACTTACCAAGCGGGGCAGGCAGGCGGGGCTGGTGTTAAGCAGCCCGCCGTTGTGCCTCGACAAAGTGTTCCGGTTCGGCAAGAATCGATTGCCGCTCCGAGCCTGCAATCCGGTCCAGGACTTCGTTCATGGTTTCCTGGATTCTGGTGTTTGGTTTGTGAAACTTACGGGTAGCCTTGGAAGCAAGCTGACAAAGCATATACCGGTTGCGCAAAGTGTGTAAAGCATCAAAAACTCGATCAGAACGCTTCATTTATCTATCTCCTTACTTTGAGCTGACCGGCCTGATCCCATCCGCAAGGGCAAGGCAATTCCTAGCCAGAGTGCGCAAGTCCTTCAATTCAGATGGGTTGTACGGGAAAGCTCTGGTTACCTTTAATAGATGCGCCGTCGCTGCCGAAAGTTTCTTAGAAACTGGATTTGGGCCGATAGCAGCGGAGGCTCATCGGACTGGCCAAAAGCTAAATCACCCGCGGAACTTTGTACGGTAGCCGGAAATACGGGGAACGTCAAGTGTTTAATAAAGAACGGTGTGACTCGGAAGGGCGCACCACCTGCATCTCGTTTGGATTCAGCAGTTCTGGCGCTTATGCCCAAAACGTCCGATCCAGGGTTCGATACTGAATCGCCTCAGCAATGTGTTTGGGGACAATGGCGGAAGCGGCTTCGAGGTCCGCAATCGTGCGCGCAACCTTCAATATTCGGTCATGGGCGCGGGCGGTAAGACCCTGCTGAGCCATGGCCCGCTCGAGCAGGCGCTCGCAGTCCGCGGAAAGTTCACAAAAAGAACGAATGTGACGAGGCCCCATTTGCGCATTGCAGTAAAGCTTCTCACGCTTGCAAGAAGAGAATCTGGTCAACTGAACTTCACGGGCACGTATTACACGGTCGCGGATTTTGGCAGAGCTTTCTGGTTCGGAGCCGAGCGCAGCTCCTTATAGTTCACCGCGGGAACGTCGATATGAATATCGATGCGGTCGAGCAACTGGCCAGACATCTTCGACATGTACCGATGAATAATTAAGGGCGAGCAATGGCACTCGCGGGAGCGATCGTTAAAGTATCCGCAAGGACAAGGATTCATCGCGCCCGCCAGCATGAACCGCGCCGGGAAGTGAGCGACATGGCAGCTCGGGCAATACACACCGTGCCGTCTTCCAACGGCTGACGCATCACTTCCAACACATTGCGTGGGAACTCGGGCAGCTCATCCAGAAAGAGCACGCCGTTATGGGCGAGCGAGACTTCACCAGGACGGGGTACAGCGCCGCCACCGATCAGTCCCGCGTCCGAGATAGTGTGGTGCGGAGAGCGGAAAGGACGCACTCCGACCAGGCCGGCTCCGGCGTCGAGCACCCCGGCAACGCTATGAATTTTCGTGGTCTCGAGAGCTTCTTCAAAAGTAAATGGCGGAAGGATCGTGGGCATGCGCTTGGCAAGCATGATCTTTCCTGAGCCCGGAGGACCGATCATCAAGATATTGTGCCCACCGGCACAAGCGACTTCGAGAGCGCGCTTGGCAGTATGTTGGCCGCGCACATCCTTGAAGTCCACAACAAAATGCTGCGATTCGGTTAGCAGCGCGTCGCTGTCCACCTTCAAAGGTTGAATGTCGTTACCCGTGTTCACGAAACGAATCACGTCGAGCAACGACTTCACGGGATAGACCTGGACGCCGCCCACCATAGCCGCTTCCCGGGCATTAAGTTCAGGAACAACGAGCCGCGGAATTTTCTTGCCGCGGGCTTCAATGGCAATAGGAAGCGCACCGCGGACCCCGCGCACACCACCATCCAACGAAAGCTCCCCCATGAAGACGCAGTCTTGAAGTTCTTTCTTGTTCAATCCGCCGTAGGCCCCGAGGATGCCCAGCGCCATAGGCAGGTCGAATCCCGATCCTTCTTTGCGAATATCCGCCGGCGCGAGATTGATAGTAATTTGCGTGAGAGGAATGTCATATCCACAATTCTTCAGCGCTGCGCGCACGCGATCTCGGCTTTCGCGCACGGCCGCGTCGGGCAGACCGACAGTGTGAAAGTGATCTTCGGAAGTCTTGACGCCAGAGATATCGACTTCGACCTCGATGATGCTGGCGTCGATGCCATAGACTGCGGCACTCAAAGTTTTGTAGAGCATGGGTTCGGTGCTTCAGGCAGACAGACTCATCGGACCCGCGGTGACGCCGTCACATCGGCACGTGACAAGGGAAGAAAAAGCACAGTTAGAGCAGCTGAACCAAGTTACCCAATACAGTTTTGATTGTCCCCACAGCGCTTGTGCACTACGATTCCACTAACGCCCACCAAACCCTGAGAATAAACATCACCAGCGAGGAACAGGGGCGTCGGCTCATGCCGGAAAAGGAAAAACAACTCGCACGCACCACCTCAAACCCCAATCTTTTGGAACGGGAAGAAGCACGTCTGTGGCGGGTTGCTTTGCTCTTTGTAGTGTTACTGGCGACGGCGCTGGCCGCGGTCACTTGGGAGCGACTGCAGGCACTGCCTTATCACCTCGGAGTGCTGCCGATCGCGGTGCTGTTTGTGGCCATCTCTTTCGCGGCATTCACTTATGGCCGACGGAAACAGGTCACCGAACTAAGAGATCTGGTGCGCGGGTTGCAAGACCACGTGAGAACTCCACCGACGGATGAGCAGCTCGACCAGCTCAGCCAAGTCATTGCCCGCTCGCAGCGCAGCTTCAAGGAATTGATTGACTCCTTCGATGACGTGGCATTTGCTTTCTCCCTGGACGGCACGGTTCGCACTGTCAATCGGAGCGTGACTCAACTTCTGGGGATTCCCTACTCGGCGATTGTGGGGTGCAAGCTGGATGAATTCATCGAGCAGCCTCCGCGTAGCGATTTGCAGCAAGGTTTGGCTCGCTTTCTTGAACGACGGCGCTGGTCGGGAATGGTTCAGATACGGCTCAAGAAGAGCTCGCGGTTACTCTTCTTTGATTGCGTGCTGAACGCCATCGTAAAGGGCGACGAGGTGGTGGGCGTAAGTACCCTGGCTCGCGACGTCACCGAAGAACGAGAGAAGGAAAGACGTTTCACCGAACTGTTCGAAACTCTGCAGGAAGGAGTCTACTTCAGCACGCCAGAGGGAAAGTTGCTCGATGCCAATGCTTCGCTGGTACACATCCTGGGATACAGAAGCAAGCAAGAACTCCTGGAACTTGATTCGACTGCATTGAACTTTGATCGTACGAAGAGCCCGGTGCTGGGACGAACTGCGGACGATCGCGGTGGCGAACGCGCCCGGGAGATCACACTTCGCCGCCGGGATGGAACTTCGGCGATTTGCCTGGATACGTCGCGAGCGGTATGGGATGCGGCTGGGAAAATCATCCGCTATCAAGGGACGCTGGTAGACGTTACGGACCGGCGCGAGATGGAAAAAACACTACGCCGCCAGGAAGAATTTCAACGCTACCTGCTGGAGAGCTTTCCTGATTTAATTTTGGTGATCGATCTTAACGAACGGTACAGCTTTGTCAGCTCTCGGATTCAAGACCTTCTCGGTTACAAACCCGAGGACTTGGTGGGAAAGAAAGTTGAAGAGGAGCAAGGCCATTCCGCGGAATTTCTGGCGCTGTTTCGTGATGTGGGTAGGGGTCGAAAACAGTTTGGGTTCTGCGAGTACGGCGCACGGCACCGCGACGGAAGCTGGCGGACTATGCGAGCATCGGCCAGCCCGCTGTTCGATGCCGGGGGCAAGCTGAGTGGCGTCATTGTGTCGGTGCGCGACATCACGGTTGAGAAAAAGCTTGAACAACAAGTCATTCAGGGCGAACGCCTGGCAGCTATGGGACAGATGATCGGTGGCTTCGCGCACGAGCTCAACAATCCGCTGACCAGTATCTTGGGAGTGAGCGAATTGTTGCAGGAAGGAGAGGTTACCGAGCCAGTTCGCAAGCAATTGACCATGCTGCAACAACAGGCCAGACGAGCCGCGGAAATTGTTCAGAACCTAATGTATTTTTCTCGTCCACCAGCCCCGGGCAAGAGCGAGATCAACGTCAGCGAGTTGATCCAGAGGACACTGCACCTTCACGCGTACTCTCTGCGCAAGAACAACATTACGGTGGATTTTTTGCCGGAGAAGTCATTGCCGGCAGTGAATGGGGATCCGCACCAGTTGATGCAGGTTTTCCTTAATCTGATTCTGAATGCGGAACAGGCCATGCGCGAGGTGCGCGATCGGGGTACGTTGCGGATTCGTCTGGGGAAGGATGACAACACAGTGTCCGCCACTTTCCAGGATGATGGGCCCGGAATTTCGTCGGACATCCTGCCAAATATCTTCGATCCATTTTACACGACCAAGAGGCCCGGCCGGGGTACAGGGCTCGGTCTTAGTATTTGCAAAGCGATCTTACGGGAGCATGGAGGAAACGTGGAAGCCGCCTCGGGGCCCGGTGGAGGCGCGATATTCAGTGTGATGCTGCCGTCGGGACCGGCTACATCCGCCACTGCGGACGCCTAAGCGAAAAGAGAACGGACAGCCTAGCGTTCAACGGCCATCGCGACCGCGTTACCGCCTCCCAGACAAAGAGCAGCAATACCACGGTGAACGTTGCGCCGCATCATCTCATAAATCAGGGTTACCAGGACGCGGGCTCCGCTGGCTCCGATGGGATGTCCGATTGCTACCGCGCCGCCATTCACATTGACTTTATCGGGATCGAGACCAAGCTCGCGCATTACCCCTAGAGCTTGCACGGAGAAGGCTTCGTTTAGTTCGTAGAGATCGACATCTTCATTTTTCCAGCCAGTTTTTTGCCAAATCTTCCGCACTGCGCTGACCGGAGCCATCATCACCCACGCGGGGTCGATACCGCTGCTGGCCTGCGCGACAATGCGAGCCACCGGTTCCGCGCCGAGTTCTCTTGCATGTTTGGCACTGGTCACGACGACGGCGGCGGCGCCATCGTTCACTCCGGGCGCGTTGCCAGCGGTTACTGTGCCATCTTTCTTGAACGCGGGCTTCAGTGAACGCAGAATATCGATGGTGGTGTCCTCCCGGGGCGATTCGTCTTTATCGAAGATCACGGGCGACTCGCCCTTCTTCTTTGCCGGCAATTCAACCGGAACAATTTGCGATTTAAAACGACATTCCTTGATGGCAGCCACCGCTTTGCGATGAGAGTTCAGGGCGAACTGGTCCTGTTCCTCGCGTGTAATCCCATACTTCTCTGCGACGTTCTCGCCGGTGGTGCCCATGTGGTAGTCGTTGTAAATGTCCCATAAGCCGTCGTGCACCATGGAATCGATGATCTGCGCGTTTCCTAGACGATAGCCCTTGCGGGCTTGAGGCAAGAGATAGGGAGCGTTGCTCATTGATTCCATGCCGCCGGCGACCACCGCAGAACTGTTTCCCGTCTGTATTGCTTGCGCCGCCAGTGCGACCGCTTTCAATCCGGAGCCGCAAACCTTGTTTACAGTCATGGCACTCACTTCGGGAGACAGACCGCCGAACAGAGCCGCTTGTCGTGCGGGATTCTGCCCCAAGCCGGCGGATATTACATTGCCCATGATGCATTCATCGATCTGCTTGGGATCGAGCTTGGCGCGTTTCGTGGCTTCACGCACGACGATTGCGCCCAGTTGAGTTGCGCCGAGATCCGACAAGCTTCCCTGGAATTTTCCAACCGGGGTGCGGCAAGCTGAGATGATGACGACATCGTCCAAGGCAGCCATTCATGTGCTCCTGCGAAGATTTCCGACTCCATTAATTATAGATGCGCAAGGCGGAGAAAAGTTGAATTGGCTAAATTGAGGCTTACATGCGATGCGCACAGAAGCGATGCCAGCGTTGAGCGTGCAACGCAATTGAGAGGTGGGTGCCTTTCGACTTTCTTTCGTGAAATGATGACTGATCGTGGCTGTGCGGGAGAAAATTTCTTCTCTAATGTCGTCTGGTGACTTTGGTGTGTCGGTCACACGCGCTCGCGGGCATGATTTTTTTCTTGACATCACTTTTTATTGACTCTATACATTCAATTAGTGTGCAACTGAAGACCGTTGCATAGTCCATGAAAAATGGAAGGGAGAATAGAACCATGGCACCAAAGAAGAAAGCAAAAAAAGGCAAGAAGAAACACTAAGAGCAGTTAAGTAGAAAACAACGGGGACGCGAGAGCGTCCCCTAAGTTTTTGGGCGGGTATCTGAGATTGGCTGAAGACTTTTTTAGTTACTTCGATTGCTAACTTTCTTTGCAGTGGGGATGGAATATAAGCGCTTCTCGGTGGCGGGGCAAAGATTGCGATAGGGACAGAATGAGCAGTAGAAGCCGGGCTTGGCTTTGAAGTTTCCCGCCGCGATGTTTTGGGCGACCTCCTCTACTTTCAGGCGCGCGCCTTCCAACTGCACATCAGTACGCCGCGACATCACCGAGACGTTCTCCAGCAGATTGTGAAAGACGAGTTGATCCACGCGGTATCCCCATTTTTCGCGAGCGGCCAGTGCATAGACTGAGAGCTGAAGGCTTTCGTCTGTGTCTTCCTGTGATTGAGGCTTACCTGTCTTGTAATCGGTTATGACAACGGAGCCATCGGCAGCGCGGTCGATTCGGTCGATGCGTCCGACCACAGTTGTATTTCCAATCCGCACCTCAAAAGCTTCCTCTGCGTGCAGTACCTCTGGAACCGGAGCGGCCTGAGAGGCGCTCACGAACTGGCGTAACTGGTCGACACCCTGGGTTTCATAAAGATCGTGCTGATAGCGATCCTGGATTCGCGCCCGCCCGAGATCGGTACGGAACAATTCGATGAGTGCTTCTTCGGAATACGGTCGCCCAAATCGCACCGAATCGTAATAGGCACGCAAAACGCGATGCATGCTGGCGCCGTACCGCATGGCGGCGGGAACCTCGCGGGGAATACGCCACTCACGCTCAAGCTTGAACTGGAGAGGACAGATGTCGTAGCTCGCCAGCGCCGACGCGCTCAATCTGGCGCTGAGGTTTAGGGCGGGCGCGAGCAGAAGCCATTGACTGGTTCGTGAGGCGTCCATGGGGACGACGGCCGCGCCAAATAAATCTGTCTGGAAAGCATGCGCCGGCCGAGACCGCAGCCAGCGATTGAGCCGAGAATCTTTTAACAGATCCCGCAAAAAACCGGGCGGAGTGGAATCCTTTTTCCCTGTTCCTCGCCGCGCGTAAATGGTAAGAGAATCGCGGGCTCGAGTCATGGCAACGTAGAACAGCCGGCGTTCCTCCTGAAGATGCAGCTCTTTTCCGTCATCCTGTGCAATTGAATCGGGATCGCACAATTCACGGGGAAACTCAACCAAGGTTTCATGGAACGATCCGGGAAAGGAGGGAGAACTGGCGCGCAGGATAAATACGTGGGGGAATTCGAGTCCTTTGGCCGAGTGGGCGGTCATGAGGCGTACGGCGTTGTCCTCATGCGAAGGCATGGCGATGGCGCCGCCGGCCTCGCGGAAATAATCCATGTATTCCAGCAACTCGGCGATTTCCTTTGTAGTGGTGATCGCCTTCTTTTCCCAATTGCTGACAAATTCAAGGACGGCAGCCAGCGGACGCGATGAGCGGTCGAAGGCAAAACGCTGGATGATAACCTCCAAAGCGGCGCGGCTCTTGGCTTCCTTGCGTACGATTTCATCGCGTACCTGCTGCAACTCTTCAAGCACCGTGGCGCCTCCCGCGATTTGGGGCAGAACGGCAGCTAGCCCGGGCGACTCGGAATCTTGGGAAAGCTTTCGCATGCCAGCCCGTAGTTTTTCCGGGTCGATGTCGAATTGAGGGAACGCGGCAACCCGGAAAAGACTAGCTCCATCGGCTGGCGACACCACGGCGCCCAGGCAGGCAAACAGGTCGCGGGCTTCAGGCATGTCCATGACGTCCATGTTTTCGATGGAGAAAGGGATCTGGCGTTCGGCGAGCTCAATCGCAACTTGATCGCGATGAGGATGGGCGCGATAGAGGATCGCGAAATCCTTCCATTCGCATCGCAAGCGGCGGCGCTTCTCTTGAATAACTTTTCCCAAGTCGAAGCACTCGTTTTCTTTCGCGGTAAGAATGACGGTTTCGACCGGGTCAGGCCGCGATGATCTTACCTCTCTGACCCCATCTTCATCGCGCTTTGAAACCAGAGGGGCCCGCTGGTAAGGGAAGCTCTCCTTTTCTGCATGAAAAGTAGTTGGGTTTTTCGAAATGACTGCGAACGCCGTTCTCAAAATAGGAGTAGTGGAACGACGGTTCTTGTCCAGTACGACTAGTTTTGCTTCGGGGAAGTGATGCCGAAATAATCCGAATGCGGCACTGGAAGCGCCACGGAAACGGTAGATGGCTTGATCGGGATCGCCGACAGCGAAGATATTGCGTTCTGACCCTGCCAGCTTCTGAAGAATCTTTACTTGAGCAAAGTTGGCGTCCTGAAACTCGTCTACCAGGATAAGACGGGCGCGTTCCCGCTCTCGGGCAAGCAGCTCGCTGTCCCGCTCGAGCAGTGTGTGCGCGTGTGTAATCATATGGCCGAAGCTGCCTAGGTTGTCGTCGGCCAACATGCGTTCCACAGTAGTGAAGACCTGAGCGATTTCCCGACAACGTCCGAGGACTTCTGCATCGGAAAGCGAGACCGCATCTTTTGACTTAGTCACCCGCTGGACGGGCAACTCATTGCGCTCCAGGCGAGCGACATATTCAGCATACTTCTCAGGACCGACCAGCTCGTCCTGGCAACGGCGCATAAAATCGAGCAAGTCGTTGAGAAATTGACTCACCTTCGCAGCTCGAACGAAATAATTCAGGTGCAGCTCGCGAATGCGTTTTCGGAGGTAAATCCAGAGATCTTTTTCGTCGAGTACGCCGAATTGCTTGCCACGGCGAATCAATAGGTTGTTGCAATAGGCGTGGAAGGTAGTGACCTGGAGACCCGAAGTTTCAGTTCCACGAAGTTCCGCCTGGACACGTTCACGCATTTCTCGCGCAGAGTTTTCGCTATAGGTCACTGCAAGGATTTCTTTCGGAGATACGCCGCATTCGCGGATCAGTCGCGCGATGCGGCGGGTTAATACGGTCGTTTTCCCAGTGCCGGCGCCGGCTATCACCAACATGGGACCACGGACATGCTCGATGGCTTGGCGTTGGCATTCGTCCGGTTCGAAGACGAACGTTGACCGCATTGGTTTCGGAGTTGCCACTGGACTGGAGCATACCAGAGGAAGTCTGAGGATTTCCGCCGAATGAGATCGTTATGCGAGTTCTGAAAGAGTCACGGCCAGTGCCGCTATGGCCGCGGTTTCGGCTCGAAGGATAGTGTTTCCGAGAGAAGCTGCAATCCAACCAGCGTCGCGGAACAGTTCGAGTTCTGATGGGGTCCAGCCGCCCTCGGGGCCCAACGCTAGGACAATGTCACGTGGCGAAGGGGTATGGAGCACATCCTTGAGCATTGTTTGCTGCTCGGATTCTGCCAGCACAATACGCATGGTGCCTGGGAGTGCTAACGCCGCAGTCAACTTTACGGGCTGGTTGATTTCAGGGGTCGAATTGCGGCGCGATTGTTCCGAAGCTTGGCGTGCAATACGCTGCCATCGTTCGACGCGTTTCGAAGCTGCGGCAGCCAAATGAGTTTCGGTCCGGCTGGCAATGACGGGAACGATTCGGGCTGCGCCCAATTCCGTGCACTTTTCGATTGCCCATTCCATGCGATCAAACTTGAAGATGGAAAGAGCGAGCGTCAGATTGGGAGTGGCGGTTGCATTGATTTCGTCACCCAGTTCGAATTCAACCCGATCGTGATCGATCCGCGTAACGCGTCCACTGCGGACACTCGCGCCTGTGGCTATTTCAAATTCCTGGCCCACCCGTGCACGAAGTACACGTGATAAGTGTGCGGCGTGACTACCGGTGAGAGCGGCGCGATTGCCGGAAACTTCGTCGGCGATCCAACGGCGGCGGGACATAAAGGCAGTGGTCAGTGGCTAGTGGCTAGTGACTAGTTAACCCCAGCTTAACCGAAGATTTCTTTCACTTTGCCTAGTAGGGTGCGACGTTGAGGTTTATTTTCAACCTTGGTGGTGCTTTCCAATTCCTGAAGCAACTCGCGTTGGCGTTTGTTGAGTTTGCCCGGGGTTTGCACGCGGACTTCGACGAAGAGATCGCCTTTGCCGTGACTATTCAGCATCGGGACTCCTTTTCCTCGAATGCGGAGAGTGGTTCCGGACTGTATACCGTCAGGAACCTTGAACAGATGTTCGCCTTCAAGAGTCGGCACATGGATTTCTGTCCCCAGCGCAGCCTGGGTAAATGATATGGGGATCACGCAGTAGAGATTGTTGCCCTCGCGCTCGAAGAACGCGTGCTCTTTGACGTGCAGGACAACATACAGATCACCAGCAGGGCCTCCGAAGGCTCCTGCTTCGCCCAGGCCGCCGAATCGGATTCGGGTTCCGTCTTCCACGCCGGCGGGAATTTTGGCGTCGATGGTTTTCTGGCGCAGTATCCGGCCTTCGCCCTTACATTTTGGACAGGGATCGGTGATGACGCTGCCGGCTCCCTGGCATGTAGGACAAGTGCGCGCAATGCTGAAAAATCCCTGCTGATATCGGACCTGGCCTCGTCCGGCGCAGGAGCGGCAAGTAACTGGTGCCTTGCCTGGGGCTGCACCCGAGCCTTTGCATTCTTCGCAAGTCTCGTGGCGACGGACTGTGACTTTCGTCTCGGTGCCGAAGAAGGCTTCTTCAAATTGCAGGTTCACATCCTCACGCAGGTCGGCGCCGCGCTGGGTACGGGTGCGACGACGCGGACCTCCTCCGCCGAAGATGTCTCCGAAGCCAAAGAAGTCGCCAAAAATGTCGCTGAAATCCTGAAAGACGGTGGCGTCAAAACCAACGCCAGTTCCGCCGCCTACGCCGGCATGACCAAAGCGATCGTACAAAGAACGTTTTTCGCCATCCGCCAAGACGGCGTAGGCCTCGCTGGCTTCTTTGAATTTTTCTTCCGCGTCGGGATTGTTAGGATTGCGATCAGGATGAAATTGTAGAGCGAGTTTGCGATAGGCACTCTTAATTTCCTGGTCGCTGGCGGCACGTGCCACTCCCAAGACTTCGTAATAGTCGCGTTTTCCGTTGCTGGTCAGGATAACTGGTCCATCCTCTCAAGTTTGATTCTGATTTTAGTGCTTGGGATTCTGCGCAACTTTCACCATTGCGGGACGCAATAGCCGGTCTTTAAACTTGTATCCTCGTTGAAGCTCCTCGAGTACCTGGTGATCTTTGGCACCAGTGGTATTCACCATTTCGACGGCCTGGTGAAAACGGGGGTCGAAAGGCTCACCTTTCGCCGGGATGGGGCGCAATCCCATCTTCAACAAGGCGTCATACAATTGCTTGTAAATCAGTTCGACGCCATTGCGAAATTCCGAACTATCCGCGTCAGTCCCCAGGGCGCGCTCAAAGCTGTCCAAGCTGGGAAGCAACGTCTTTAAGGCATCTGACAGAGCATATTCGCGGAATTCCTGCTGCTCGCGCTCGGCACGCTTTCGAGCGTTCTCGAATTCGGCCTGCAGACGAGCCAGACGATCGACCAGAGCATCCCGTTCCGCCTTCAGCTTTTGCGACTCGGAAACGTGGGAAGTGCTTTCAGAGGAGCGCGGCACCCCTGCGGTGGAGCCTTCATCATTAGCGTCGTCTGATGCGGGGAGTTCGTGCTCCGCGTCAAGTTCGGGGGCGTGGACTTCGGATTTTCCGTTAGTTCTTGCCATGATTGTTACTCGGATTCGTTAAGGACTTTGTCAAACAAACGCGCGATATAAGAAACCGTGGTAATCGCATGTTGATAATCCATGCGGGTGGGCCCGATCACCGCCAGTGATCCCATCACTTCGCCGCCCACACGAGCTGGTGCGCCGATGAGTACGAAGTTGCGCATCGAAGGCAGTGCCTGGTCCAAACCAATCACTACGCGTACTGCTTCCTGCTTGGCGTCAAGGTAAGCGCCCAGCAGATCGACCATTTTCTGTTTTTCTTCCAGAGTTTTCAGCAGCTCTTGCAGACGCTGCCGGTCTTGCTCGCCGGCAACCAGATTGGCCGCGCCTTCGACATAGACCACTTGAGCGGTGTCATCTCCAGCCAGCGCGCCCTGGCGATACAGTTGTTCGACAGAAACCATCAACCGGTCATATTCACTGCGCTCCTGCTCAAGGAGGCGCGCGAGCTCGGTACGCAATGCTTCCATCGTCCAGCCACGAAAATTCTCGTTAATGAAGCGGGCGGCCGCGTCCAACTCGGACTGAGGAAGATCGAGACGGAGCACACGGTCGCGAACCAGGCCGGATCTGGTCACCAGCACGGCTAATACTTTTTGATCTCCCAAGCGCGAAAAATAAACATGTTCGAGGGCATTCTTTGGCCCGCCGATGGCGACGGCCACACCCACGTTGTGCGAGATCAATGACAGCACGTGCGAGGTACGCTCCATAAATTCCTGCACGTCCGAGATCCCGTGCAGCGAACCCTGAATAATGTTTTCGTCTTCGTCTGAAAGACGCGCTTTACCGGTGAGTTGTTCAACATAATAGCGATACGCTTCCGTGGTCGGAACTCGGCCGGCTGAAGTGTGAGGCTGCTCCAGTAGACCTGCGTCGGAAAGATCAGCCATCACGTTGCGGATCGTCGCCGGACTCAATCCTTCACGATTGGCGCGTGCGAGGGTGCGCGAACCGACTGGCTCACCGGTGGCAATAAAAGTTTCCACGATGGCAGTAAGGATTTCGCGTTCCCGTTCACCGATCTGTGGGCCGGTCTGCATAATGTTCGCTGGTGTCAGCTGCCCTCAAATTCGCTCTGCACTTGTAAGGAGTACTCGTCTATGTCGAAGGAGGGTAAGTAGCTTAAAAACCAAATGCTTAGACTGACACCCTTGAGTTATCCTACTATTCGATTCTAGGAAGGGCGGCTCGGGCTGTCAAGTATTAGCACTCTAGGCCGTAGAATGCTGATTTTAAACGTTGACACGAGATGCGATTGAAACTTCATGTGGCCGTAATAGGGGCGGGCGCCTTCGGGGGCTGGACTGCGTTGCACCTGTTGCGCCGAGGCGCGCGAGTTACCTTGCTTGATGCATGGGGACCGGGAAACTCGAGGGCTTCGTCAGGTGGTGAAACCCGCGTGATTCGCGGTACTTACGGACCCAACCAGCCTTACACGAAGATGGCAGTCCGTGCCCGACAACTATGGCAAGAAAATGAAAAATTATGGCATTGCCAGCTGTTCCATCCGATTGGTGTTCTGTGGCTGGCGGCTGCGGATGATCAGTTTGAGCGGGGGTCGCTGCCTATGTTGCGCGAGGCAGGAATCCGGTATGCAGAGCTTTCTGCGCAGGAAATAGGACAGCGTTGGCCACAAATTAGTTTGGACGGGGTGCAGTGGGGAATCCATGAACCTGAAAGTGGTTTTCTCAAAACGAGAGCTTCGTGCCAGATGGTGCTTGAAGGATTTCTTCGAGAAGGGGGTGAATACAAGCACGCGGCCGTCGTAGCGCAGGGTCTCGAAGACGGCAAACTGAAGGGACTGCCACTTTTTGGGGGTTCCAAGCTGGTGGCAGATCGGTACGTATTCGCCTGCGGGCCATGGCTGAGCAAGCTGTTTCCCAAGACGATCGGAGATTTTATTCGCCCCACCAAGCAAGATGTATTTTTCTTTGGCACGCCGGCCGGGGACGATCGCTTTTCAGAGAGGAATCTGCCAGTATGGGCCGACCATCGAGATCGATTCATGTATGGAATTCCTGGCAATGAAGGGCGGGGTTTCAAAGTTGCCGATGACACTCGCGGAGCGGATTTCGATCCTACGACCGGAGAACGTGTGGTCGATGCCGAATCACTGAAGGCGATCCGTGATTATCTGGGATTCCGATTCCCGGCTCTGAAGAATGCGCCGCTGCTAGAGTCGCGCGTATGCCAATACGAGAACACTCCCGATGATCATTTTCTCGTCGACCGGCACCCCGCCGCAGAAAACATATGGCTGGTCGGGGGCGGCTCGGGTCATGGATTCAAGCATGGGCCGGCGCTGGGCGAAATGGTGGCTGACCTCGTGATGGCAGATAAAGATCCGGATCCGCTCTTCAGGCTGGCACGCGCAGGAAAATAATCTGTGCGAGGTAAGGGCAGAGCTTCGCCCGAGTTACTGCACGTGGATCACACCCTCTGACTCGCCGGCCTTGATTTCAGTCACCCGTGCCATGACCTTGCGGGCGAACTCGTACAACGATTGCGCCGACGGAGAATTCTCCCCCTCGAGCACCAGGGGTTTACCGCCGTCTCCGGCTTTGCGGATATCGGGATCCAATTGCACCGCACCGAGATAGGCGACCTCAAACTGGGCTGCGGTCTTTTCCGCGCCACCGCGGGAAAAAATATCAGTTTGCTGATGGCAATGTGGGCAAACGAAGTAGCTCATGTTCTCGACCATGCCCACCACGTCCACTTTCATTTGGCGGAACATTTCGATGGCCTTGCGCGCATCCTGCAGGGAGACATCCGAGGGCGTTGAAACCACGATTGCCCCAGTAAGAGGCACGGTTTGAATCAGCGACAAGGAAACGTCGCCTGTGCCGGGCGGCAAGTCCGCGACGAGATAGTCAAGCTGGCCCCATTCCACGGATCCAAGAAATTGTCGAATGATGGAATGCAACATCGGCCCACGCCAAATAAGCGGCTTGTCGCCGGGATTCAGGAGACCGACAGAAATAACTTTGAGGCCATGAACTTCCAGCGGCGTGATGCGATTGTCGCCGCCAATCTTAGGCTGCCCGCTGATGCCGAGCATGAGCGGAACGTTGGGGCCGTAAACGTCAGCGTCCAGCAATCCAACTTTGTGTCCGAGCTTTGCCAGCACAATCGCCAGATTCACGGCTAGCGTAGTCTTCCCCACCCCACCCTTACCTGAGCCGACAGCGATGATGGTATCCACGCCGGGCAAGGGCTGCGGCCCTTGTGGTGGCTGCCCGGGACGTGGCGGCACGGGTGAGCTCAAGGAAGACCTTTCTACTCAGGAATCGAACTACATCTCGATTATACAGTCGGAATTGGTCGCGGTGAGTGGAGCGTCAGAAAGGCGAGAACGTGCACCGTATGCTAGTTCTGGCTGCTGCGGCGCCGTTCTAGTTCGTCGTGATGTGTCTCTCGGCGGCGGCCCGCGTCTTCATAGCGGCGTCGTTGCTCATCCGTTTCCGGGATGACCGCGGGAACGGGTACGTGGCGCCCACCCCCATCCACGGCAACGAACGTGAGATATGCGGAGCTGACGTGTTGGCACTGGTCAAGAAGATAGTTTTCCACCCAGACTTTTACTCCCACTTCCATCGAAGTATTGAAGACGCGGTTGACAGAAGAACGAAGAATCACCAGATCTCCGACATGGACAGGAGTCCAAAAATCGAGATGATCGATGGCAGCCGTCACAACGTAGTTTCGGGAATGGCGATGGGCTGCCATTGCACCCGCGAGATCGATCCAATGCATCAGTCGTCCGCCCAATAAAGCACCCAGCGGATTGGTATCGTTGGGCAGGACGATTTCATTCATCTCCGACTGCGAATCCCCGACGGGGCGGGGCATCATCAGGTCTTCCCTTTGTTTCATAGTTTTGTGCTCGAAGTAAGGTTCGTCACAGCTGCTTGCGGTCTGCGCGGCAGGTAGGATTGTAAGTAGCACTCTGCCATCATTTGAATACGTGAGTCGGGATGCGAGGAGATCCACTGCCCGAGAGAGAGGTCGTATTCCAACACACCGTGACCCGCAGGCTGATGTGCCGCCTCGCAAACAAAACACAAGAGTAGTTGCGGAGCGCAGTCACGGGCGATGGAGAAACGCACTGCGTCGCAACTACGATCTACAGGCAGACGGGAGCAACTACGCGCGTAACCCAAATTGCAATATTCCGTTAATTCTTTTTGCGACGGCTCGACTCCTTCGTGGCCCGGGGCAGAACAATGTCCGTACCAGCCTCCACCGAGTGGTAATCGCGAAGGATGAAGCCATCCGCCGTCTTCGAGTTTTCGCACGGGCATGAAGAAGGGACAGGCCAACTATTAAATTTCTCCTGATGGGATGCGGACATTGTACTCATCCCATGACCATGTTGCCAGTAGCGGCGCTGTAGTAATCTTCTTTGGTATGGACCGCCTGTCGCTGCTCAGCGAAATCCTGAGCCAAAATCCGAATGACGCTTTCGCTCGCTACGGCCTGGCCATGGAATATTCCAAGGCCGGTGAAGTGGAGCGAGCGCTGGGCGAGTTCAACCAGCTGCTTTCGGTGCATCCTGACTACACCGCTGGATATTTCATGGCAGCGCAAACCCTGGTGCAAAAAGGACGCACTGAAGAAGCTAAGAAGATGCTGGCAAACGGGATTGCTTCAGCCCAGAGGACTGGCAACGATCACGCGCGGGCGGAGATGGAAGCTCTGCAAGCGGAGTTAGGATAGCCGACGGGTCCTTCTGTGAGATCAGAGAAAAAATCAGAGTCGCCTGCTGTTCTTAGCGCGGTCACTCTGTGTTACGCGCGAGCTTAACCATCGCCCATTCCACCACTGCGGGAAAAAGTTGATACATCTTGATCGCTGGATGCATGGTCCAGGGCACGATGACTTCCCGCTTCTGCTTCAGATAACCGTGGAACACCGCGCGAGCCACGCGCTGAGGGCTAATCCCGCGAGCTACAGAAGGGCGCACCGTCTTCTGTTCTGCTCCTTTGATGGCATTCGCGCTGAAATCCGTGCGAACGTAGCCCGGACACACTGTCATCACGTGGATTCCGTCGCCCTCCAACTCAACTCGCGCTGTCTTTCCAAAAGCATTCATGGCGAACTTGGTCGCGCTGTAAGCGGCATTGAATGGCAAGGGAATATGTCCGGCGACGCTTGAAATGTTGGCAATCGTTCCTGACCCTTGTTGCTTCATCACGGGAATCACGGCCTGCATGGCAAACACAGTTCCGAAAAAATTAGTGTCGAACATGTCGCGGCATGCGGCCGTGTCCATGTGAGCGACCGAGTCCTGCAGTCCGTGGCCTGCGTTATTGACCCAGAGATCGATGCGTTGAAAGTGGTGCAGCGTGAGGCTGAGGACACGGTCGATTTCCTCGCGGTTGCGCACATCGCAGGAGAGTGCCAGGGTGCGATCGGTGTGCCCGATTCGGCCGCGAGCGGCTTCGGCGCGTCCAGCATCGCGTGACAACAAGACCACGCGGCTGCCACGGTCGGCGAAAATTTTGGCAATGGCTTCGCCGATGCCCATCGAGGCGCCGGTCACTACCACTACCTTGCTGGAGAGATCCACTATCTTGGAGACCATGCGGAGCTTTTAGTCTCCTGGGTAAGCCAAGTCAAGTGCCAGCGTACAATCAAGGAAGGCACGGGCTGTTGTTGTGAAAAGTCTTGGAGGCCCTTGGTGAGCACGCTCCTGCCCATATTTCCCCTGGACGTAGTTTTGCTTCCCGGAGTTCCTTTGCCGCTTCACATTTTTGAGCCACGTTACAAAGAAATGATCACGGAATGTTTGGACCAGAAAAAACCTTTTGGAGTCGTTCGCTCCAAGGAGGAGGGCATTGCTGAAATTGGTTGCACCGCCGAAATCATGGCGGTAACCAAGAAACATTCCGACGGACGCATGGATATCGTGACTGAGGGGCGGGAACGCTTCGAAGTCATGCAACTCAACCATGAACGCTCCTTTCTTCGGGCGGAGGTTCTCTATTTGCAGGACGAACTCGGCAGTGCAGCGACGAAAAAGATCAGCCAAGCTTTAAAACTTCATAGCGAGATTCTTTCCCTGGCAGGAGCGGAACCAGTGGCGTTGTCCGAAATCGAGGGCTCGAAGATTTCATTTCATCTTGCCGGATCACTGCCCTTAGATCCGGATTTTAAGCAGACGTTGCTGGGGATGAAGTCCGAGACGGAGCGAGTGGAAGCCATCATTTCCTACTTTGAAACCATTCTGCCTAATTTGCGACGGACTGTCAGTGTCCGACGGAAGTCCGGTGGCAACGGCCACGTCTGAAGGCGGCGCGTCCGGCTTTCTTTCTTCGCGGGCGTATAATCAAGCCATAATTTGTTTTTCATCGGGGGTTTCTGGGCATGAGTCTTCCGCGCACACTGGGGGAGTTGCGGCATAGTCCATTTTCTGAAGAACGTTTGCGAATCCGACAGGTTAAGGACGAGCTGCGCGATAATCTGATGGCCAAACTTCGCGCCGGCGGGAGCATTTTTGCCGGCATCGTAGGTTATGACGATACAGTTGTCCCTCAGATTGTGAACGCAATTCTTTCGCGTCATAATTTCATATTGCTGGGTTTACGAGGGCAAGCCAAGAGCCGGATTCTGCGTGCTCTGACCACTCTGTTGGATCCCCAAACGCCTTACATTGCGGGTTGCGAGATTCATGATAGTCCGTACTCGCCTATTTGCCTGCGCTGCCGGGAGGAGATCGCTAAGCAAGGGGACGACACTGCGATCGCCTATCTGACACCAGACCACCGCTATGTGGAGAAGTTGGCCACGCCTGACGTAACGATTGCCGATCTGATAGGAGACATCGACCCCATCAAGGCGGCGCGAGGTGGACACGAACTCAGCAGTGAATTGACCGTCCACTACGGACTGCTGCCGCGAGCCAATCGCGGTATCTTTGCCATTAACGAACTGCCTGACTTAGCTGGGAAAATTCAGGTTGGGTTATTTAACATCATGCAGGAGGGCGACGTTCAGATTAAGGGTTATCCCGTCCGACTTCCGTTGGATGTGGCCCTCGTATTCAGCGCCAACCCGGAAGATTACACGGCCAGAGGAAAAATCATCACTCCGCTGAAAGACCGCATTGGTTCTGAAATCCGCACTCATTATCCGGCTACTGTCGAAGAAGGTCTCGCAATTACCGCGCAGGAAGCATGGACGCAGCGCGATAGATACAAGCTTAACGTCCCTAAATACGTGCGCGAGGTGATTGAGCGCATCGCTTTCGCAGCCCGTGAAGATAAGAAGATTGACAAGCGTTCAGGAGTAAGCCAGCGTCTGCCTATTTCATGCATGGAAAACGTGATTTCCAACGCCGAGCGCCGGGCCATTCGTAGCAACGAAAAAGTTGTTGTCCCTCGCGTTGGAGATGTATACGCAGCGATGCCGGCGATTACTGGCAAACTGGAACTGGAATACGAAGGGGAGATGAAAGGCGCCGACCATGTCGGCCGGGAGCTGATTCGGACCGCCGTTGCCAAGACTTATGATGACTACTTCAACGGTGTGAATATGCAACAGATCGTGCAGTGGTTTGATCTTGGCGGCGAAGTGCAATTGGCCGATGCCGCCGGGGCCGCTGAAGTATTGCAGTCGCTGCATCACATTCAAGGCTTGATGGAAAAGCTGGTGAAAGTTGGCGTGGGGCCTAAAGACAGTTCGGAACTTCAGGTTTCCGCGGCAGAGTTCGTCCTGGAAGGCTTGCACGCGCATAAACGCATAGGGCGCAATGAGGAGCGCGTCTTCTCAGCAGGAGAAAAGCCAACAAAGCACACCGAAAAACCATTTGAACGCGAAGAGCCACCGTATAGACCGAGAAGATCTTTTAACTAGAAGCAAGTGCCTAGTGGCTAGTGATTAGTGGTGTTACTGGCTGCTGACCACAGCCACTGACCACTTTCTTATGCGACGCATCCGATACAGCAAATACGTTCCCGATCCAGCGGGCGAAATGAGCATGGAGGACCTGCTCGGCGCGCTTTCTGATTACCTGTTGCAAAGTGGATTCCAAAATTACATGTACGATGATCTGCTCCAGAGCGAGCAGACGCTCGACGACTTGCGACGCGCGATTGAACAGGCATTGCTCGACGGCAATCTGCTGGATGAAGAAATGCGCGAGCGGCTGGAACAGATGCAAGCGGACGGTAGCCTGGACGAACTCATCGAACAATTGATTGAACGGCTGGAACGGGAAGATTACGTCAGCATCGATCAGCCACATGATCCTTCGCGACAACCGAGTGTCGGAGGGCAGGTGGGCCAGGCGCAGGAGCCGGCCAAATTTGAAATTACCGATAAGAGTTTGGATTTTCTCGGCTTCAAGACTCTACGCGATCTGTTGGGATCGCTGGGCAAGTCAAGTTTCGGACGGCATGATACGCGTGATCTCGCGACCGGCATCGAGGCGAGCGGGGCTTCGCGGCGGTACGAATTCGGGGACACATTAAATCTCGATATCACGGCCACGCTTTCCAGTGCGATTCAGCGCGAAGGATTGAAATTGCCCTTGAATATCGAATATTCCGACCTGCAGGTACGTCAGTGCGAGTATCAGTCGTCTTGCGCGACCGTGCTTATGCTCGACTGTTCACATTCGATGATTCTCTATGGCGAAGATCGCTTCACTCCAGCGAAAAAGGTGGCGATGGCCCTGTCTCACCTGATCCGCACGCAGTACCCGGGAGATTCTTTATCGCTGATCCTGTTCCACGACTCCGCGGAAGAGGTGCCGCTTTCACAACTGGCCCGAGTTAAGGTGGGACCGTACTACACGAATACGCGAGAGGGGCTGCGGTTGGCGCAGCGCATTCTGCAGCGGCAACGGAAAGACATGAAGCAGATCGTCATGATCACCGACGGAAAACCTTCGGCGCTGACCCTCGAAGATGGCCGCATTTATAAAAACGCGTTCGGACTTGATCCGCTGGTGGTGAGTCACACCCTGGAGGAAGTCGCCAAGTGCAAACGTGCAGGAATTCTGATTAACACTTTTATGCTGGCGAGTGATTACGGGCTGGTGCAATTTGTGCAGAAGGTCACGGAAATGTGCCGAGGAAAGGCCTACTTCACCACACCGTATACGCTTGGACAATACCTGCTCATGGATTACATGTCGCGCAAGACCAAGACCATACACTGACCAGATCAGCTCTCTTTTAACTCCTCATAATTTCCTGTACGGCGCGATAAGCGTGATCAATCGCAGAATCCGTGTACGCGTACGCACCAGCGTCGGCGTTGGCAATGGCAAGCCGGCCAAACGGCTTACGCGCGACTTCACAAGGCGTCTCGGTTCCTTCTAGCCAAAATTTATCCCACAACGAGTTGTATTCGTAGGCATAACCGTGAGGCCAGCGATTCACTGTAATCGCGGAGATGTCTCGGGCGGGATCAAAGCCACCAGGTCCGAGCGTGCGCGCAAGCTGGTCACGGATATTGCGCTCTATGGTTTCGAAAGTAGTGCCGAATAGTTCCATCCGGCCGGTGCGGTGCTGATCGCGGGCGGGCAGTCCGGGTTTGCAGGGCGTCTTCATCATGTGCACGACGATGGGATCCTCGGGCTTGCGCGAGCACTGATATCCACCCATGCTCACCGGCAGGTCCAGTGTCATGAAGGAGTGATAGCCGCCAGGGGCGTAGACCGAGCTAGCACCCAGTTTTTGAAATGATGTCCAATTTCGCAGCGCCACGTTGGTGTATAGCAGGGGAACCTTGGCCGCCGAGGCCAGCGCCTGTTTCTGCTTGTCTGGCAGTTCGTCGCAGATATATGGAATTACCATATGCCAGCACGCCAGAACACAGTGCGCGGCGCGAACGATATGGACTTTTGCACCCTGCGCATAGGCCACTTCTACTTCTTGTGCACTAACTGGATCGCCCAGATGCTTTACTCGCACTACGGTACTGTTGAGACGGATACGAATGGGCGAGGATAGCTGGTCCAGCTTCGCGTAATTTGCTCGCGCCATCACGATGTCATTGACCGACGAACCAGGAATTGCATCCGGAATCAGTTTGCGTACTAGTAGTCGCGCGATAGAAGCATTGCCGTCGGGGAAGTGGAAGAAATACTTTCCAGCTTCCTCGTTCGGAATGGCGTCGCGATTCATTCCCTTGCCCGGTGCTGGATCGAGTTTCATGCCCTGGAAACCTGGGGCGCCAAGTCCCCAAGCATCCTGTGCGGAGACAGCGTCGATGCCCACGCCAAACAATGGGTGTGGCAACGCTTGGTACAACTGGATTACTTGCTGGTCAACGTGTACGAAGTCTGCGAGAAATTTCGCGTAGCTTATCCGAGCCAACTGTGCTTTCTTGTCGTCCGAACTCAGCCCGGGAAGATAATCTGCAGCGTCTTCAAATAAGCGGCGGATGTCTCGTTTGGCGGTATCAGTGAGAGGCGCCTCGGCCATGAATCTCTTCCAGCGATTGGAATCGCTAGATAGGTCCGCAGTTTGAGTTGCTCCCAGAGGCGCTGGGTTGACTACCAGTTTGTCGGAGCTAAAAGTTTCTTTGTCGAAAAAAATATTGGGGGCCAGTCCCAGCGAACGGTACAGATCTTTCGATACGTATTGGGGATACGAAGGAACATCGATGCCCAATTCCTGGATGAGGGCCTTAGCTACTGCACTGTAGGGCGCCGGACTTTCGATGGAAAAAGTCCCACCATATCCGAGACGGAACTGATTGCCTACACGAAACTCATTGCGCTTGGCGTGGCCACCGAAGTCATCGTGGTTGTCGAGGATGAGAACGCGCGCCTTCGCTCCGGCCACTTTTCGGAAATAATGAGCAGCAGAAAGGCCACTGATTCCTCCTCCGACCACAACTAGATCGTAGGTTTCACCGATATCAGTGGGCCTACCGGCCTGATTCCAAAACGTTCCATCGCGAAGGCTGTGGGCTGCGTCGAATGATCCTGGGTGGCTGCCGCGTAACCCTGTCAGTGCTGGAGGGTAATATTTAGCTGACTTTTCAGGATTGGTTTGCTCATCAAAGGCGAACAACGGGGACGGAGTAATCGCCGCTCCCAGGGTGAGCGCAACACCGTTCAGGAAGTCACGTCTGGTGATCTTCTGGCTGATACCCAAATCTTTGTCACGCCTATTGCGCACAGAATCTAAACCTCAATTTGGATGAAAGAGATCTTCAAGACTAATAGCAGCTCGGCAAATCGACTTGCGATCGGCGGCGCCGATTGAAAAAACCGTCGCTAGTTCCCGCCCTCAACTTTCTTCACTGCTGACTCGGCTCCCTGAAATCCGATCTTGCTATGAGTTCCGTCACAAAATGGTTTGGTAACAGAGCCGCCGCAGCGGCACAAAGAAAAAGCGGGCTTGCCCGTCAGGTCATACTTGTTGCCATCGGAGTCCACCAATTCGATGGATCCTTCCGGGGCTTCCACGCGATAAGGACCATTTTTTCTTACTGTAATTTTTACTGTAGCCATGAGGCCTCCGTTAAAAGATGCGGCTGTGAGTACGAAGAGAAGATATCAGGTTCGTTCCAATTGTCGGGTTCCAGCTAGCTGGGGTGGAAGTCGCTAGTGAAAGAGATGCAAGATACCCACCCGGCTACTAGTCACTAGCCACTCGCCTTCATGCTGCTGCTGATTCCGCGCCGAGCAGTTTGTGATAGAGCTGCAGGTATTCGTCAATCATCCGCTTGGCGGTAAAACGATCGCGGGCTCGTTGAAATGCGCGGTTCGCATACGTACGGCAGAGGTCGCGTTGTTCGCTCAGGCATCGTATGAGGTCCGCCAAGCTGGTTGCGTCATTGGAACGAAAATAAAGTGCGGCATCCCCCCAAGTTTCGCGGAATGGAGCAATGTCATTGGCAATGATGGCACAGCGCGAAAGGGCAGCTTCGAGGGCCGCCATTCCGAAAGGTTCGTAGCGGGAAGTCGCAGCATAGATTGCAGCCTTGCTGTAAAGAGTACGCAACTGGGCTTCAGTTTGCGGGCCTTTAATCGCTACATAGGCGTTATCGGTGGCGAGTCGGACGTCGGCACGGATGGGGACTTTCGAAGTTTGGATTGGAGCGTCCGAACTCACAATGCAGACCGGGAGCGGATGCGGATGTTGGGTCAGCAAAGATACTTGTTTGCCCACATCCCAAAGTCTGCCCACGGCGAGGACAGAATCGTCTTTGCTCACGTAAGGATTAAAGAAGATTGGATTGCGCCCGTTGTAGATGACCGTGCTCCGGTCGGGACAGCCGTAGCAGTCGCGAATCGTCTCCATCATCCACGTGGTAGGTGTTACGAGGGCACTGGCTTTGGACAAGCCCTGGGTGACTACTCTTCGATACCAGCGCAGCCACGGACTTTGTTTTGGTTCGTGTCCGTGCACGGCCTGCCACCAGCTAATCAGGTCTCCGTGGGCAATTACCACACGCGGCACGCGCACCGGTAAATTTCCGTAACACACTTGATTGAGGTGCAGCAGGTCAGGCTTTATTTCGTCTACCAATCCGGTCAAATAGGCGGAGGAGTCTTCCAGATCGAATTCCCCTTCCTGCATCCAGTCTAAGCGGAATGCAGTGGGGCGATATTCCAAACCATGCAGGCTGTCCATCCAGGAGGCGTGCTGAGGCAGCGGAATTTCGCCGAGGCTGACCAGGGTGACTCGCACTCCGCGGCTGACAAGGCCAGTGACTAGTTCTCGAGTGTAAGTCCACACCCCGCTTAGCGTGTCAGCGGTAACAAGAACGTGCACGAGTCCTCCGGAGTGCGATGAAAGCCGTCGTGGACGGTCGGTTCGCACTCTCAATGTCATTTTATGTGCAATCAGGAAATATTCGAAGGATTTCTGGCGAAGAGCTAAACGAATTGCAAAGTTTTGCGCAAACCACGTCTAGACCCTAATGCCATCGAGGTGCCCTGTCCAAGCTTCGTTTGGGCGGGGATTGTGGCGGGCGCCTCCGGTCAGGCAGCGATGCCAAGTCGGGATCGCATCTCCTGAGCCAGAACGTAAGCGGTGCGTATCCTGGCTTCGGCGTCGGGCGGCAGTGTGGCCACTTGAAGCGCCATTTCGCAGGACAGCAGCAGCGCCGCCATTGTCCCTTTCAATTCGTTACGCAAGGTTTGCTCGGCAAACTGTCGCGATATCCCGATTTCTTTGCTACGACGGTGCCGAGCGGCTGACAGCTCGCGCACTACGCGGTCGATTCCGCTGATGGCAAAGTTTATATGGATGGGGATAGCCATCCCGATATGCTGGAGTACCGTCTCGCTTTCGGTCGGCTCTCGCTCTAACAACGATTCGTCAATTATTACGGCCGAATATTCCTGAGCCCGCAACATGGTTTGCCGCGCGGCGGAATGTGGTCGCGATCTGTGCGGTTTCTGTGGTGGCTCGCTGAATTGCCGCGGCACAAGCTTGAGCTTTCGCGGAAGAGGTAACAAGTAAGCTCATGGTAGAGTGAATTGCACGTCCTTTGCCACATCCTGCGCTCTCAAAAGAGGCCCTTTACATCGGTTCAGAATTCCCTCGCCTCCCATTGCGGGAACTCACAATTCGCATTGGGACGGGAACATATTGCCTGTGTAGCGGGTCTAAGGACATGACGATTTCACGCCAACCAATCTCATGTCCTATCAAGGTGAGGTATGGGCGTCGTGGTGTACGCTGATAGACCTCGTAAGAATGAAACCACGCACGCACACATGCCCAATTGAAACGCTACTTATCCTTTTTGCGTTTTCCGTAGCTCTAACCGCGCAGCCACTTCCAGAAAGCGATCCGGAGCTCGTGCTGCACGCCGATGTGCAACGGCGAGCAGAATGGGCAACTTCGTGGCTAAATTTCCAGGACCCACGCCGAGTCGCATGGGGCGCATGGGTTGCGAGGCGGGACCACCAGACAGCACTAATTCCTCTTCTCATTGAGAAAGTGGAGGAATATCAGGCCGTGACGGAATTCTTGCCCGACTCCGTCGAGCGCAACCGCCACGACGCGCTGCTGGTCGTTCTCGATGCACTTATTGGTTTGGGTGCGGCCCTGCCAGTTAAAGAAGCCCGCAAGCTCTATCCAGAGTTTGCTGCCCAATCACTGATCCTGCTCCTTCGCTCGGGTGACGATGCCCAGTCAGCGCTGCTAGACATTTTTCAAAGCGCGAAGGCAAACTGGAACTGGCTCACCGCCGGTAATGCTTTGATCAAGAAAAGGCCGCCCGGATTTGCCTACATTCTCCTGAGCCGGATTACCCAACACATCACCGTGTCCGTAGTGGATCGGGGCGTCGGAGGAGGCGGGGGAAGCGGCGGAAGTGAGTGCGGTTTCTCGCTCAGAGGTCCGAAGCCAGGATGGCCGGTCGTCGGCCTGTATTGGCTGACTCAATTCCCTGAGCGCATGCCGGGGTTGACTGCGACGTTGCTCGTTGACGGCGATACAACGGTTTTCTATTGGCGCGTAGAGCCGGGCAACTACGATAACCCACCTGACGCCCCGAGTTCCTGCGATGACGGCAACCGCGACGCATATCGGGCGCAGTATATGAATAAATTGATGGGGTTCTCAAACATTAGACTGAATGTTTTTCCCCATGAAACGATTGAGTGGCACGGTGACGCCGACTATAAACAGCAACTGCTCGCGGTTGTGGAGAAACAGCGGGCGACATTTTGTCATGTTCTGTGGTCATTGCAACAGTCCGATCGGGGCGTGACAGCTGCAGAAGCTGCGATACTCAAACCTCGTCTCGAAATCGTGATACTCGACCAGCGATCCGAGAGTTCTGGTCCGTTACCCGCTCTATCAGAGCACCATGTGCCTGCTCCAATCACAACGTTCAGTAATCCACTTTATTGAGATACTTCTCACGGCGTCAGCCTTCCATCCGAGATGGCGTCTAACCCTGGGCAGCGTATTCCTTTAGCTTCCGATACAGCGTGGTCTTGCCGATTCCCAGCAGCCGTGCCGCCTGAAGCTTATCCCCGTTGAGCTGCTCGATCGTGTTCAGTATGGTCTGCTTTTCCAATTGCTCGATTGGAACAATCTTGGCCGAACCGTTTCCTCCTACTACGAGATTATGGGTTCCATGAATATCGCTGGGTAGATTTCTCACTTGAATGATGGCATTGCTGGTAAAAGCGCAGGCGCGTTCCAGACAATTTTCCAACTCACGCACATTTCCCGGCCAATCGTAGGCGAGCAGGATTTTTAGCGCTTCTTCACTGATCGTCCGCTCCTGTCCGGATGTCCGCGAAAGGCGATCGAGGAAGAACCCGGCTAAGAGTGGGATATCCTGTCGCCGTTCGCGCAATGCCGGAATGCGGAGACTCCGCCGCTCCTTGATCTCATGCAAGGCTTCGAGGCCTCCGACGCCAGGTAACTTCAGATCGAGCAGGACCACATCAATGCTTTGGGCATCGAGCTGGCGGTAGTCGTTTTCGGCCGATTCTGCCACCGAGGTATTAAAACCGAGGGACTGGGCAACCTCGCGGCAAACATCGCGGACGGAACGTTCGTCGTCCACTACCAGCAGATTCAGGAAATTCGCTCCCTGAAGCTGAAGTGGGTTGGGAGCTGTACCGGGAGCTGCGGTCATAATTGTGTACCTCTTTCGAGTAAAATCTCGCCTTTGGTCGCGGGATTTTCATTTGCCTGCAACGCTGGCGCGCTCAAGCCTTCCGGAACAAATGAGCGACTGTGTGGCTTCCGCCGCGGCGGACTACTTGCTACGCGCGGTAAACGGACAATCACGCGAGTTCCCTGGCCCTGGCTGCTTTCCACCTGCAGGACTCCGCCATGTTGCTGAACGATGGTGTTGACTGTGACCAGACCCAAGCCATGGCCGTGACCGGAATTCTTGGTGGTGAAGAACGGTTCGAATAGATGCGATCGTGTTTCAGCATCCATGCCATGCCCGGTGTCGGTTACCGTGAACTCGATGCACGCAGAGGGATGAGGTCTTTGATCTTCCGAATTGAGAAGCCAATTGGTGGAGTTCCTGGTCTCCAGAGCTACTCGGCCTCCTTGTGGCATAGCGTCTCTGGCATTTAATACGAGGTTGAAGAGAATCCGGCGAACTTGCGTGGGATCCATTCTCACGTAGCCCAGATCATCGGGGAGCGCCGTGACTAGCTCAATTTGTTCGCCCAGCAGTCGCGCCATAAAATTCTTGTTGCCGGTAATGATCTCGTTCCCTGACAGCAGGCGAGCTGCGACCAATTGAGGTCCCGCTACCGTGAGTAACCGCTGAATTGGTGCTACGCCATCTAATCCTGCGCCGCGAATTTGCTCTACGTGACAGCGCAATGGACTGTTATTCTCCAGCCCTGCAATCAGCAAATCGCAGTAGAGCATGATCCCGGTGAGCAGGTTGTTGAAGTCGTGTGCTACTCCACACGCCAGGCGTCCAAAGGCCTCCATCCGTGCCGATTCCATGAGACTTTGCTCGCTCAGACCAATATTGAGCACGCGATCAATCTTCGCCTGCGGCTGCGGGGCCGCGCTCATGATTCGCTCCCTGGTTGATAGCACCTGGCTTCCATGCTGAATCGGGAATAGTCCAGCTGTGATCCTGTCCAAGATCTGCTCCCCATTTGGGAAGTCTAGGCGGCGGAGTGCGGAGTGCTAAGGGCAAGCGTCACAGGAGATTGTGATAAGGATTCAGGTCTGAAGGGAATTTGATTGGTTGGGCCACCAGAATCCAGCAATTCGGACCCGATTTCCGGTCGGACGAAACTCAGCTCTGTCCGGGCCAAGGCTGAGTCAGGCGGAAGGTGAGCCGCTCCTCGGTGGAAAAGCCCGCATCTTTGTTGCTGGTCGTCCCTGCAGTCTTTGTCAACTCTTTCACCGCATCGGCTCCGCCGCGAAACTTTCGGCGCTCGCGGGAAATACCCTTGGCGAAGATACTGGAGGTCTGGAGGGAAAGGACTCTGCCTTTGAGAGAGATTTCGGTTAGCGTAATCCGCAGGAAGCCGGGATCTCGGCTGCGGCCGGAGGCTTTCGCCGCCAGGACTGTTCCCCTTACCGCAGAACCGGCCGGAGCAATGGTTTGGCCCTGAAAAAGAATTGGCTTGTCCAACACAGCATCGAAGCCATCTCCTGAGTGAGACGCAATGCTAGAGATAGCTGCTTGTAGGCGGATTGTAATCTGGGTTCCGGGTGGGAGTTCGGCCGGAATCAGCGATGCCGTAGGAGAAATTCCAGTTTTGTCGGCGGTGTATTCAAAAGGTAGCTGATCGGTGTTGGTGTTCTCATCCGATAACTGCCGGGAGCATCCCACATATAGAAGTATCGCAAAGACCGGCGCCGTGACAATTGTCACCTTGCACTTCATGAAGCAGATCCTCGACGATACTGAGCAGATCTGACAAGTTGCTAGACAGGTGCGACCACGTCCGCCATTCTGGCTTACGCGGACTCAAAATCAGACTTACATTTCAAAAAAAGAGGAGCGGCCATGTTCCGCCACTCCTCGCTGTTCTTATAAAACCTGCAACTAGCTAGTTAGATCATTCCGCGGAAGCGCTCTCGACTTCGCTCTCCGGCTGCGCGATCACACCATCAAAAGGTGTCGCAGCCATAAAGCGTCCGCGCACCACGCTGATACGACGCAGCGGGTATCCGGAATCGGGTCCTCGGCGCCAACTGCGACCACTGTCCCGGCTTTCGAACACCACACCGGTTGCCGTGCTGGTGGCAAGCAAACGCTTTCTCCCCGAGTCGTAAGTGATCGAGCTGAGGTTTTTATCTGGCAGACCGTTGAGGATGTGCTCCCAGGTTGAGCCAGAATCGGAACTGCGGAAGGCGCCTTCACGAGCGGCAACCAGGATCTCACCATCAGGCGTGAGGCTTAGGCCGCGAATACTGCTGACGTAGGAAGCCAGGCGTCCCTGCTTCCAGGTTGTTCCGCCATCATTGGAGACAACTACGTTGCTGCGAGTGGCAGCCACGATCACGTCTCCGTTGGCCTGCACAGAGATGAACTCCTTCTGACCGAGTATAGGACCACCGCTCCAACTTTTCCCTTGATTGGAGCTGCTGTATACGCCAGCGGAAGTAGCCGCCAGCCATCGCTTGGATGTGATTTCAATTTCACTCACCCGCGCGTCCAGGACTGAACGAACTGCCGTCTTCGCTGCGACAGCAGCTTTCTTACTTCCCTTTTTAGTCGCACGTGAGGTCTTCTCGTTGATGATGGTATTGATCGGACGCCATGCGCTGGCATTCCGTTCCATCAGGAAGATGCCGCGGTTGGTGCCGACCACCACTGCGCCGTTGCTGGCTTGTTCCAGTGCGAACACGTCCCGGCCGCCCAGGCCCGCGCTCTTCTGCATCCAGTGCTGTCCTCCGTCGGGAGAAGAGAATACTCCACCCCACTCCTTGTCGTTCACCACGCCGACCAGAATCGAGTTCTGATCGTTTTTATCCGCCAGAATCGAACTAACGTAGCGGTGCGTGTAACCGTGATTGGAAGCGATGAAAGTTTTTGCTCCATCGTCGCTGATCATGACCCCACTACGATCGGTTGCCAGCAGAACGTGCTGTGAATTTCGCGGATCGACCAGAACATCGTTCACCACGATTTCTGAGTTGGTAACCTGTTTCCAGGTCTTGCCACCGTCCATTGTCTTCCACAGCCCTTCTGTGGTTCCGGCATACACAACCTGCGAATTGCTTGGATCCTGCTTCAGCACTCGAGTACGACGTGCGGAAAATGGAATTCCCTGAAGCTTACGGAACAAATCGCCGGCGCTTTCGCTCTTGTAAATACCGGAGCAGGCGCTGGCGTAGACGACGGAAGGATTAGTGGAGTCGACGATGATGGAAAATACATCTGAGTCGTCGATCATGCCCTTGTTAATGTGTTGCCAATGGGCTCCTGCATCGGCGGTTTTCCACGCAAGGTGCCAGGTACCTGCGTACACGACATCGGGATCTTTCGGATCGACCGCGATTGATTCAATGTTCTTGATCTCAGCATGGTTGGCGGGAGAGAGCCGCTCCCAACTATTGCCACTATCCTTGCTTCGAAATATTCCATCCAGCGCTCCTACCACCAGCACCTTCGAATCTGAAGCTGAGATAGCCAGGGCACGGATAGATTTTCCACGCATGCCGGATAACGCTTCCCAATTCTTGCCACCATCATGGGAGCGGAACAGGTCGCCCGCCTGCTGATTCTCTACGCTCCAGGCAGAAACGAAGATGTGCTTGGGATTCTGCGGATCGATTGCGACGTGATCGAGAACATAATCGTCGCCGCTGCCCAAGTGAGCAAACCGGCTCCAGTTACGGCCGCCATCGGTTGACGAAAAAATTGTTCCCGTGCTGGTTCCCAAAAAAATGTGATCCGGATTATGCGGATCGTAGCTCAGGCTGCGGACGTCTCCACCATCCGGCCCCAGAATCGTCCATTGGCTGGCCCAGGAAATCGTGGCGCAGAATAGACCAATGAACAATGTTATCAACAACTTGCGCGAAAATTCTCGCGAAATCATAAGTGGTTTGCCCCCCCCGGCGAACTGATATGTCTTCGGGGGCAAGAGTGACAGCGTAACACGGCTCAAGCAAGTTACCGAAGTGAAGACAAAGGAAGGGCCGATCGGGTCTTCGCCCGATCGGCCCGGGATGCTCAATGGACCTACTGAGCCTTGGGTTTAGCTGCCTTTTTCCGGGCAGCCGCCGGGTGATCGGGAACCGCTTTTACGCGTTTCTCGTCAACTGGCTGAGTGCCCTCGCCGGTGAAACTAGCTCCGGCTGGAACCACCCAATACTCTGCCGTCCTGGTGCCAGCGCTTCCAGTGCGGACTTCAATCCGGCTGGCGTCGATCGCCTGTTTAGCTTCGCCGCCGGAGAGATATGCCTTGGAATTAACCCCGCGTTCGGCTGCGAGATTTCTGCGCTTTTCGGTGGGCTCGGCATTGCCGACGATCACCAGCTTAGCTTCAGGATCACGTTGCAAACGTAGAGCAACGTCATCCAGTATGGCCTTGCAGGTGTTATCCACGCGCCACGGTTTCACCTTATTGGGGAATTCGCATTCGCTCAGCTTGCTCGATTGCGGTGGCGGAGGTGGCGGAGGCGGTGGATTTTCCACCGTCACCTGGGTTGAAGCGGTTGAAGTCAGGTTGCGCGAATCAGTACACGTTGCGCTCACCGTGATGGTGCCGGCTGGAGCTCCTGTCGTGTTTAGAGTAGCGGTGTTACCGGTTCCGGAGACAGTGCCACCGGATGCCGTCCAACCACTCACAGTCACGGGGACGTTGTCCGGACTGGTGCAGGTGCAGGAAAGATTCGATGACGTTCCGGCTTGCACAGTCGTGGGATTTGCGGTGCAAGACATGGTCGGAGCATTCTTCGGCGGTTCTTTGACGGTGAAGTTGGCCGTGCAGCTTGCGTCTCCGCCTTTCTTCATTTTGGGATCGCTAATGTGTGCAGTCACTGTGTAACTGCCGCCAGACAATCCATTGGTGTCGATGGTGGCAGTCGAATCCTTGCCGGTCACCTTGCCACCGGTGCTGCTCCAGTTGTAACTCAGGGTGTGCTTGGGGTTGAAGTTACTGCCAGTGGCGGTCGCAGTTACCGGCTCTCCGACCAATACTTCTCCCGGCTGTACGGAGCAGCTGGCAGTCGGGGGCACAGCAGGAGCGAGACTACCGATATTCCAGACCAGACCCGTTCGCAGTCGCGCTCCCTGGAGGTTAGGACGCCGCAAGTCTGGAAACGCGGGCGATGCCGCCTCGGCGAAATGATGTGGAGACCATATGTAATCTGCCTCGATCAGCCGAATGCTCAACGGACGCCAGACCCTTATATCAATTCCGCCGCCTAGGACGGCACCAATTGCATTATCAGCATTCAGGTTGTTGGGCGCCAGTCGATTCAATCCGATCAGAGTATGACCGAATAGGTTTACTCCTTCGCTTCGCCAGGTAAAACGGGGACCAATTGCCACCGTGGATTCCTTTGCAATATCGTCCCAGTTGTGGCCGAAATCAGCTTCTAGGCCAAAGCTTGGGTGGAAGTTGTAAGTGAAGCTGCCGCCCACGCCGTACGGTAAACTTGGCAGCTTGAGCGCTGTCGGATTATTCGGATCCCCAAAAGGGGCAGGAATCTTGCCACCCGGATTGAGCCACTGATAACCAGCAAAAATCTCCGCTCTAGGAGTTGGCTCTTCCTGGGCGGCCAGTGTTGTGGCTGTCAGAACCACAGCCGTCATCAGCAACAAACCGGTGCACAGCACACGGACAGTGCGTTCAGTGCGACAAAGTGACATGTGATCCTCCGGAACTTTGCGTAGCATGTACCATGCTGAATTTCAAGATGGGGGCCCGTATGGAAAGTAACTCAGATGTCAGAAACGCAGACAAGGGATTCTACAGCATTGCAAAGTCAAAGCAAACGACCATTGAATGCATATTGCTGGCGAACTCTATTGCGTTCATTTTGGGAGATACTATCAAAGTTAACTTGCCACTTCCAAAATCTCAGATTGATACATCCATTGGCACTAAACCGGTCGGCTTCGAAGCAAAGACGATCCGAAACTGCGGCCAACTTGCAGTACTAGCACAAAGCCTCAATAATGATTCTGTCCCTCCTCTCACCCTATGAGCCAAGAAAAAGTACTTATCGTCGAAGATGAAGAAAATGAACGCACCGGTTTGGCAGAGCTGGTCTCTGCCTGGGGTTATCGTGCCGAAACAGCGAGGGACGGAGCGGAGGGGCTGGAAAAAGTCACGAATTGGTCACCGTCCATAGTCGTGACGGATTTAAAGATGCCGCGCATGGGGGGATTGGAACTGCTGGAACGGCTAGCCAGCGATGGCCAGACCATGGCAGTGGTTGTGGTCACGGCCCAGGGCAGCATCGATAGTGCCGTACAGGCCATGCGCATGGGCGCATACGATTACATCACTAAGCCTATCGACACTGACCGGTTGCGCACTATCCTGCAGAATGCCTCGACATTACTGGGAACCCGAGTAGAACTTGAGGTCACTCGCCGCAAGCTGCGCGATGCCGGTTCGTTGGGCACCCTGGTAGGACCATCCAAGAAAATGCAGGAGATTTTTCATCTGATTGAAATGGTGGCGCCGAGCACGGCTTCCGTCTTGATCACTGGTGCCAGCGGCACTGGCAAGGAACTGGTTGCGCGCACTGTGCATGACTTAAGCCCACGCCGCAACAAGCCGTTCGTTCCGATTAATTGCGCCGCGATTCCAGAGACTTTGATTGAGAGTGAAATTTTCGGCCACGAGAAGGGTGCTTTCACTGGGGCACTCGAGCGTCGCACAGGATGCTTTGAGCTTGCCGAAGGTGGAACCCTGCTGTTGGATGAAATCGGCGAGATGCCGGTGGCCACTCAGGCTAAGCTGCTGCGGGTTTTGGAAGACCGCAAGCTACGCCGCTTGGGCAGCAAAGTGGAGACTACAGTGGACGTTCGTGTCCTGGCGGCAACCAATAAAGTGCCAGAGGAAGCGGTGGCCCGGGGCGAGCTTCGCAACGACCTCTATTACCGTTTGAATGTGTTCAACATTCATATGCCGCCACTCCGAGAGCATAAAGAGGATGTACCGGAGTTAGTGGAACGTTTACTGGGTGAAATGAGCGAAAAGCATGGGCGTAAGGTAGCCGTGGTGAGCGAAGCCGTTCTGAATCTTTTTCATAATTACTCCTGGCCCGGCAATGTGCGCGAGTTGCGTAACACCTTGGAGCGTGCCGTAATTGTGTGCGATGGCGCGGTAATAGAAACCAGACACCTGCCTCCGGGTTTCGGACAGACGACGGTTCGCACTTCCCCGGAGGATCCGGATGCTGTGCGGCTTGGAGTTGGCACCACGGTGGAAGAAGCCGAGAGATTACTAATCCTGAAGACTCTGGCAGCAACCAGCAACAATAAGACTCGGGCGGCAGAGATTCTCGGCATTAGCCTGAAAACCCTGCATAATAAGCTTAAGGAGTACGGCAGCGTGGCTGCTGACGCGGCTGCAGGCAAGGACGAAGTAAGGGACTTGTGATTCACGTTGAAGAAGCTGGATTGTATTGAGCCATGCGCCGAAGAACCAAAATCGTACTCGCTATCACCTTTATGGTGGCAGTTTTGGTTTCCGCTTTTTCTTATATCTACATTTCGCAATTGCTGCGCCAACAGGTGACGACCGCAGACGCAACCGCCTCCAACCTAACCTCGAATTTGGCTTTTCTCGCCACCAAAGCCGCCCCGGATTTGAGCAGTACCCGCGTGGATACCAGCAACCCGCAGGCGGTTCGCCGGGCGATCGCCTATTACCTCGGGACCGACCGCGATCTGAACAACTTTCTTGAATCCGTCGTGGGCAGTTGGCCCATGATCTATGACGCTGCAATCGTCGACTCCGAAGGCAACGCAATTCTCCACACCAATCCGGATCTCATTGGCAAGCGCGTTCCCGACCGACCTACTTTCCAACGGATCGAGGATGCCAATTTCCGCCAGCAACTCCGATTGGTGTACAACCCGCCGACGATCTATGACGTGCGCATGCCACTACAGTTAGATGGCGAACCCTTCGGGAGTATTCGCGTAGGCGTCTCCACCGTGTTCCTGAAGAACGAACTTACCCCACAACTGCAGCATGCTCTGCTTTTTTCCAGCACTGCGATCTTGTTTTCGTTGGTCCTCGCCGCAGGACTCTCGCATCTCGCGCTTGGTCCACTGGAGCGCATTAGCCGGAGCCTGGACAGTGTTACCGCCGGTGAGGCTGAAGCCATTGCGGAGCACGAAGGCGGGCGCGACGAGTACGGGATGGTGACCCAGAAAATCGCCAACATCGGCCGGCAGATGCGCGATGCCAAGGAGATTTTCTCCGCCCTGAAAGACAACGTCGACCAGATCATGGCCAACCTGCAGGACGGCCTGATGCTGTTCACAGGCGACTCTCACGTGGTGCTGGTGAGCGCTTCGGTAGAGCGTTTTCTGGGACGTCCACGGCGCGAATTGCTCGGGCGCACGGTGAGGGAGATCTTTTCCTCCGACTCGGTTTTCGGGGCCCTTGTTCTCGACACATTCAAACATCGACGGCCGGTGGTACAGCGTGAGATGGAGTCTCCCAACGGCAAGCGGGTGCAGATGTCTCTCGATTTCATTCAAGAAGAAGGAGGGATGCAGATTGGTGCATTGTTAACCATGCGGGATGCAGAGTCAGTGCGGCGGATCGAAGATGAAATCGAAATGTCACGCCGTCTTTCCGCCAGCGGGCGGCTTACCCGCGGAGTTGCGCATGAAGTCAAGAATCCTATCAACGCTATAGTTCTGCATCTGCAGTTGCTGCAAAGTAAATTGCAACAGATCGATCCGGACACGCGCCGGCACATGGACATCATCGGAAGCGAGATTCATCGTCTGGATCGAGTCGTGCAAATTCTGGTCGACTTCACCCGGCCGCGTGAGCTCCGCCTGGAAGAGACCGATCTCCGCCGCCTTTTGGAAGACGTTGTTTCGCTGGCTGCGCCGGATGCGGCGCAACATGCGGTCAACATTGTTCAAGAATTGCCTGCCGAGCCTCTTTTTGTGAAAGTGGACGCGGATTTCCTAAAACAGGCCATTCTCAACGTCGTCCTCAATGGTGTGCAGGCTATGCCGCGGGGAGGAACCTTGTGCGTTTCCGCCCGACGTGACGATGAAATAGTCACTACCGAGATTCAGGATCAGGGTGGCGGAATTCCTGCCGAAATTCAGGATAAGATTTTTGAGCTCTATTTCACTACCAAGAAAGGCGGCAGCGGGATCGGACTGGCGCAGACTTACCAGATTATGCAGTGGCATTACGGCTCATTGGATTTCGAATCCGTGATGGGTCAAGGCACAAAATTTCGTTTGCGCCTACCCCTGGCAGAGGCCCGTGCAGAAAGTTCCATTAGCGGGAATGGTGAGGGGGTAGCTGAAACTTTGGGCTCTCCTTCAGCTTAGGTTTGCACTTTTCTATGCTCTGTTTCTTGCTCGCGTGCTATCAATCCGATTCAGTACTGATCAGAATCGGGCCTGAATGGGAGATCCAGTCGATATTTTGTCAAAGTAATGGTGCATCAAGGCGCCACCAAAGCTAGAATGTCAGGTAGCCTTCGCACCGGAACCAGCATCGAACTGCCTAGCTATGCCTCTGGCCGCAATCCTCGGACTCTGTGCGCTGTTGGCGTCGCCTGGCGGCAGACCAGCGATGCAATCCGCGATGCTGTGGCAGGAAACTCAGCCTCAACAACCGTCTTCCGAGCCAGGATCACTGCCCGAGCAGCAAGCGACACCCGAGCAAGCGCAGCCAGAACCGCAAAGAACCTTAGAGCAAGGAACGAAACCGGAGCAGCCTGCACCGCAGCACACACTGCCAGAGTCCACTCAGCCCCCGGAAAATGTGCCGCCGAGTACCGTACCTGAAAAATCGGACTGCTCGAATAGTGCAGTCAAAGGCAAAAAGCGGAATTCAAAACACAAGGGAGCGGCTCAGACTGCGGCAGGGCCGAGAAAGACGGTGGTGCGCAATGGCAGCACCGCCGATCCCGGGGTTCAGCTGGCGCCCAGCGTGACTAACCAGCAGGCATCCCAGGAACGCCAAAGCACAGCGCAGTTATTGGCCACGACCAATGCCAATCTAAGCAAGATTCCCCCCCGGCAACTAACCAGCAGTCAACAGGATATGGTGAATCAGATCCATAGTTACGTGCAACAGGCCAAAGCGGCGGAGAATGCTGGAGACCTGCAACGCGCCCGCAATCTGGCCTTCAAAGCCCAACTGCTCTCCGACGAAGTACTACGCCACTGAAAAGCGAAGTCTCTCCCCCCAAATCTGAAACTCGTTGTCTTCTATCGTCCTTTGGCGCGTGCCGCATTGACCTTTACCAGAAGCTCCTTTGCAGGTTGCTGTGCCGGTCCAGAGATTCTCGATGCTTCGTTCAGCACGTCGCGAGCCTCGGTAACCTTGTTCAATTTCGCATACGCATATCCGAGACGAAACATAGCCAGCGCATAAGCCTGGTCATCTTGTCCTTTGAGCAAAGAGGACGCAGCCTTCAATTCAGGAATGGAAGCGACCGTCTTATTCTGCTTCATGTAAACGTAGCCTAAGGTAGAGTGCGCGACTCCTGCTGAAAGTTTGCGGGAGCGGTCCGCGTCGTCGGCATCAGCTTTCGCCACCTGGATGACCTTCTGCGAGTAAGTAACAGCTTTGTTCAAGCTGCCTGGCTTGGGATCGTCAGCATAGGCGTTGGCTAGAAGCATTAACGCCGCCAAGCTATTGGGATTCGAAGCCAAGGTTTTCTCGGCGTAAGAGACAAGCCGCGACATGTCCTTCAGCTGGGAAAGCGACATCAGCGCATAGGATCCGACCGACTCTTCGAACCGTGAACTGGGGAAGGCCGGAGTGAATCGCTCTATGTAGGACATCCGTATCTTGGGATCCTCTTCCGCAGCAATCGCGTTGAACGCGGCCGCTTCGAGGAAATCGTAGGAAGCCTTCGACGAGTTTTTTTCGTCCTCCAGTCGCAGGGCGAAATCCTGATCGCTTAATCCCTCCGGCTTCGTCTGCTTATCAAGCGCGTGATAGGCTTCGCCGCCCCGGGCCGAGTAGTCGACAATCTTTCCATTATTCTTCATCAATTGAGCGATATTGGCCTGCGACACTAGGATGTCCAAATTTCGTGGAGAGCCGGTCAGCGCCTTATCGCCATAGTCCAGAGCTTTCTGCAGATTCCCGGCGCCTAGCTGATATTGCGAGATCTGCCAATTGCCATAAGCCACCGCCGTCGGGTTGGCGGCGAACTTTTGCAGGAAATCCTCGTACATCGCCAGCTTTTTCTGGGCATCCTGCTCGTTGGAGATGGCTTGCAGGGCCTGGTCTTCCGGCGTCCCAGCGGGAATCACCAGTCTGTCGAGTTGGGCATGCAGCGGCAGCGAGATCAGGACAGTGAAAACCAAAGGCAAGCAACTGCGTTTCATACGGCACCTCCGCAATTGTGTGCGCGCATCGTAGCTCCGAATGAATCCAGGCGCAAGTGTGACGTACGCGGCGTGCAGCCCAAGGGCTTTTCCTATAATCTGTGCCAATGCAGGGGGGTGAGGAGAAGAATCTGCTTTCGGTGGCGGACGCATCCGCTCGCGCATCTAAGGAATATTGTACTGAACCAGCCTCGCAACATCAGTCGTCTTTGTCTTTGCGACACTCGCCGCTGTTTATTGTCTTGATAGCGTTACTACTGCGATTGGCTGTCATCACCTTTGGGCCGACCTACCACATCACTCCGCGGCGCGATCATTTTCAGTTTGGCTGGGAAATGGGGCGCATCGCTCGCTCCATCGCGACTGGAAATGGCTTCAGCTCGCCCACCGATCTGCCCACCGGACCAAGCGCATGGGGGCCGCCGCTATATCCATACATCCTCGCGGGAATATTCAAGTTATTCGGAGTTTATAGCCATGCGGCCGCCTGGGTGATTCTCGCTTTGAACAGCATATTTTCCGCGCTGACCTGTCTTACGCTCTACTGGATCGCACAGCGAATGTATGGACTCGCCGTGGCCCGCTCCGCCGCCTGGACTTGGGCCTTCTTCCCCTACGCTATCTATTGGCCAACTCGCGTGGTCTGGGAAACGAGTCTGACCGCATTCCTGCTGAGCCTGGCTCTGGTATTGGCACTGCGCATGGCAGACCAACCACTTGGCAAGCGGGACTGGATAATTTTCGGGCTGCTGTGGGGTGTGATTGCGCTGACGAATACGGCAGTCCTGTCCATGTTTCCATTTTGCCTGCTCTGGCTCATGTATCGCTTGCCGCGGGATTCGCGCCGCTTCACCGGGACGGCAGTGTGCATTCTCACCGCTATCTTGGTTATGACTCCCTGGCTGGCGCGTAACTACGCCACCTTCGGAAAGTTTGTCTTCATTCGAGACAACCTTCCCCTTGAAATGCACATGGCAAATAACGATCGCCTGACTGGCCTGTGGACGCGTGACGAGCATCCCGGCAACGATCCCCAGGCGATGCAGAAATTCCAGCAGTTAGGTGAAATGCGTTTCATGGAAGAGAAGCAACAGCAGGTTCGGCAGTTTATCGTCGAACATCCGGTGTTGTTCATCCGCTTCAGCTTGGAACGCGCCGTGTACTTTTGGATTGCTCCCCCGCAAGCCAACATCATCGCGGGATACGATTTGAGTTTTGCTCGGCACATTGGCTTTCTTATTCCCGCCATCCTTGCTTTTGGCGGACTTTGGATCAGCATTCGAAATCGAGTTAAAGGATCGTTCCTGCTTGGCTGCTTTCTCATTATTTACCCGCTGCCCTACTACCTGGTGAATCCATTTCCCCGCTACAAGCACCCGATTGAGCCTGAAGTAATCATGCTGGCCGTGTATTTATTTTGGCAAGCCAGCCGCGTCCAGATTCGCTGGCCGCTATTCCACAAAGAGTAGTCGCCCGCGCTTTCGCTAATCGTTTACATTTAAGTATGCGCGCCATCCTGCAGAAGCGAGCCCTGCGTTGGGTGTTTACCGCCAACGTAATCTCCATGCTGGGCAGCGGCATGAACTCAGCCGCAGTGGCCTGGTACATCCTGCAAGCCACACATTCGGAAATGGCTCTCGGCACCTTTGCAGTGTTGCAGACCATCCCGGCCATGTTGATGCTGCCCTTCACCGGGGTTTTCATCGACCGAGAAGACCGGCGCCGGCTGGTCATGATGCTCGATGCCGCCCGCGCCCTCGTGATTCTTGTGGTTTGCCTCCTCGCCTTCGCCAGAAGGGTGAAGGTTTGGGAACTCTATCTCATGAACACGCTGGTGGCGGCGGGTTTTTGGATGTTCTGGCCTACTATCACTGCTTTAATCCAGGAGCTGACTCCAGGAGAGGAGTTCCTCCACGCCAATACTTTCTTGCTCGCGGGAATACAGGGCGGCTGGCTGATCGCAGGATCGATTGTCGGATTCGTGTACAACCACATCGGCTTGGGCGGCGTGTTGCTGATTGATTGCTCCACATATCTGGTGTCATTTCTTTGCTACTTCGCAGTGCGCAAGGGTCGTCATGTGGTTCCCCGCCCTGCGGAGTTGCGCGCGGATATTGTCGCCGCCGAAACGGCGGTTCAGCGTTTCGTCCGTGAGATGCGCGAAGGCATTCAGTTTCTTCGCGGCCATCGAAACGTAGTCCTGATTGGAATCAGTTGGTCGCTGTTCCTGGGCGCGATGTTAACCAGCGTCGTGGTCGCTCCTTCGTTGAGCGACAAGGTATTCCATGCTGGCGCCGTCGGTTATGGCTGGCTGAATGCTGGTTGGGGCACGGGAGCGTTCCTCAGCGCCTTGTATGCACCTCTGGTGATCGCGCGGCTTGGGTCGCGGCGCTCGATTGCCATCTCCATGGGCGTGTTGGCAATCTGCATGAGTTTGGCGCCACTTGCTCCTCACCTCGCAGTTGCTGTGGCGATGTTTGGAATCATGGGTTCAGGACGCGGCATTAGCGGAGTCGCCATGAATACCAGCATCATGGAACAAGTTCCGCCACATTACATGGGACGAGTGCAGAACACGTTTTATTTCGCGGGTACGGCGCTGCAGATCGTGCTCGGGTTTCTCGTGGGCGCGGTCGCGCAATTCAATCTGGTCGCCGGGTTTGCCATTATCGGCCTGGTATATGCGGCTGCGTTCATCAGTGCGAGCTGGCCAGTGGGGGCGAGAACGCCGGCAGGTGAAGTCAGCCCCGCAGAATGAATTCAGATTGTAGATTGTAGATTTGATTTCTAAGCTCGGTCTCATACATTTTGAGATCTACAATCTGAAATCTTAAATCTGAAATTGTTTCTGTTATTCTTTCCTTCTAATTGTCACAGGAGAATCCATGTCATTCGACCTCCAGGGCCGGACTGCGGTGGTCTTCGGTGTCGCCAACAAGCGCTCGATCGCGTGGTCCATTGCCCAGGGATTGCACAATGCCGGCGCCACGCTAGCCGTAACCTGCCAGAATGAGAGGCTGGAGCAGGAGGCTAAAGACCTGATTGTTTCCCTTCCCGGTGCGGAAGGGTTCATGTGCGACGTTTCAAACGACGATGCCGTGGACCGGCTCTTCAGCAAACTCAAAGAGCAGTATGGCAAGCTGCATGTGCTGGTGCACAGCGTTGCCTTTGCTCCCGCCGAAGAACTCAAGGGAGATTTCGTCAACACTACACGGGAAGGTTTTCGAATTTCCCATGATGTGAGCGTGTACTCGCTGATCGCCCTCGCGCGCGCCGCGGCCCCTCTTATGGAAGATGGCGGCAGCATCATCACCATGACTTACTACGGGGCGGAGAAAGTTGTGCCCCACTATAACGTGATGGGGGTGGCCAAAGCCGCTCTAGAATGTACCGTCAGATATCTGGCGTACGATCTGGGGAAGCGCAAAATTCGTGTGAATGCCATCTCCGCCGGGCCTATCAAAACCCTGGCCGCGCGCGGGATTTCTGGTTTGAGCGAGATGCTGAAATCGCATGCTGAGCGGGCTCCGCTGCAGCGGAATGTAGATGTAAACGAAGTAGGCGCCACTGGGGTATTTCTTGCGTCAGACGCCAGTTCTGGAATCACTGGCGAAGTTATTCACGTGGATTGTGGGTACAACATCATGGGGTTTTGAGAGTCGAGGAGAAGCACCAGAGCCGGCGAGACGCCGGTGCTACCCGATGACTCGAATCTGCCGGTCATTCTCGGCCAATCTTTCCAAAATAATTTCCACGTCGCGCTCTTGCTGAAAACGAAGGAATTTCTCTCCCCATTCGATCAGCAACACACTCTTGTCATCAAGCAGATCGTCCAATCCTAGAGTTTCCAGTTCGCGTTGAGTATCCACTCGATAGAGATCGATGTGAAAGAGGCTAACTTCGGGTCCACGATATTCGTGTACTAGCGTAAATGTGGGACTGGTCACGTTTTCTGCGGACGCGGCGTGGAAGCCTTCCGCGATTCCCTTGACCAAAGTGGTTTTGCCCGCACCTAATTCGCCTCGCAGCACTACAAGCTTGGGCGGAGCCAGAGCGCCCGCCAGCGAGCGACCGAGAACGATAGTTTCTTCTGCGGAGTGGGTAGTGAATTCTCGGGTGGTCATCCTGGTCGAGAGACCAGTATAACTTCGCTGGTTGGTCGTGGGTCGTTCGTGGTAGGCCAACGACCCACGACGAACGACCAACGACTCTACTGCAACTTAGGATCCCTTAGGAGATAACCATTGGCTGGAGCGAATTCCCAGGAAGCTACGGTCTGTAACCGCATCCACTACCATGCGAAGAGCGCGGTGATCGTCGTCGCCCAATGCGATGAAACGGAACGGTTGCATCACTCCTTCACTGGCCATCTGTGTAGGGTGCAGCATCTCGGCCATGCCATGTACTGGACCGGATTGCGTCTGGAAGGCAATCTCAACAAAGTCGCCGGAGGTCAGTGCCCTCGCCATTCGCAGGAGTCCACCGGTCACAGAAACGGTCTGGAGCTTGCCTTTAGCCCGCTCGCCATCTTCCAACAGGACGAGAGCTAAAATCGAGCCACCAAGATGAACACGCGGGGAACGCCTCTGTGGATGGGGCTGGGGAAAGTGTGTCATAGCCAGAATCCACTATGTCACTGCTACCCCCTTTGCGACAGGTTACGGAAGCGCTTGTCCAAATTCCAGCACGTAGGGATTGAGACACTGCCCTAATTGCCGATGCAGCATGGTGATAGAACTGTTGCTGCATTGGCTACTGGCCGGTTGGACCAGAGAGAACGAGGCTATATTCAGACGGCAATTGCCCGACTATCGCCCTAATCCCGCATCACCCAACGCGGACGAACTTCTCGTGTGCCGCTTTCCGCACACGGCGAAATGCTTCCGGCAAAGTAGCCAGAAGATCGGTCGCAACCAGGGAGTGTTCGCCGAGAGTTTCGCAGGCTACATCTCCTGCGAGCCCGTGGAGATGAACTGCAGCAATCACAGCTTCCATGATTCGGTCACGATTTTGGGCAATGAAACCGGCTACCATGCCGGTGAGGATGTCGCCGGTCCCGCCTGTCGCCATGCCGGGATTACCCGTCGTGTTCACCCACACCACGCCATCCGGTTCTGCAATCACGGTTCGATGGCCCTTGAGTACAACAACGACGCCATGCTCGCTGGCAAAGATCCGAGCTGCATTCAATCGGTCCCGTTGGACAGCAGCAACTGTAGAACCCACTAGGCGCGCCATTTCACCGGGATGCGGTGTAATCACCAATGAGCGCCCCTTGCCATTCAATTCCGCAGCATGGCCTTCAAACGCGTTGAGACCATCCGCATCTAGCACCATAGGAATGCCGCATTTGCTCATGAGTGAACGCACCAACTTCGCAGTGTCTTGATGGCGCGAAATTCCCGGACCGACGGCGAGCACGGTCTTGCCTTGGCTGAGCGCATCAATGCGCCGCCTGGTGGAGACCTTCCCGGAAATCGTGCCTTCTTCCGTTTCCTCAAGCGGTTCGGTCATGAGCTCCGGATAAAATCCTGCGACGGTCTGCAACACGTCTTTGGCTGTAGCCACGGTGCACAGGCCTGCGCCGGAACGGAGTACAGCCATTCCCGCCATGGCCGCCGCTCCGGCTTTTCCGAGGGATCCGCCAAGAACCAGTACGTGTCCGAAATTTCCTTTGTTCGCCGCGGGAGGCCGTGGCCCGATCACTGACACCACATCGCGCGGCGTGATCACACTCAGGTTCAGCGACGAAACGATGGCTTCATCCGGCGAGCCGATCGGTGACACGACAATTGGCCCGGTAGTCAGCATTCCAAAAATATGTGCCGGGCGTGGAGCGGTGAAGGTAACGATCGCATCCGACCGAGCTACGGCTCCGGTTTGCTCACCCATTACATCGGCATCGGCGCCAGAGGGAATGTCCGCCGATACGACGGTCGCTGCGCTTGCATTCAGTGCTGCAATCGCTTCGGAGTACAAACCACTCACGGGCGGGCGAAAACCCGTGCCGAGGATGGCGTCAATCAAAATGTCAGCCTCGAACGCAGCGCGTGCAGACCCGCGCTTGAGCTCTTCATTTGACCCTACTGTCACGACAGGGAGCGACAACTTGGCAAACATCTCGGCCGCGTCTCCCTTCAACTCCGAGCTACTTGCAAGCAGCGTGACTCCAACTTCTTTGCCCGATTCGTGCAACTTTCGGGCAACCACAAACCCGTCGCCTCCATTGTTGCCTTTGCCGCAGATTACCCCAATTCTTTTTGCCGATGGATATTGCGACAGCACGAACTCTGCGACCGCGGTACCGGCATTTTCCATGAGCGTGAGCGAAGACACACCGAATCGCATGCTGGTGACACGGTCGACTTCGCGCATCTCAGCAGCAGTGACGATTTTCATGACCGGTCTCGCGAAGCGGATGAAACCATCTTAACGACCAAGGACTATAAAACAAAAAGCCCTCCGCGTATCCGCGGAGGGTCGTCAAGCGCGGCCCTTATTACTTTCTGGTGACGGTAGTATTGGCGTTGGTGATATTGGCGGCTTGGATGACGCTATGGGTACGTCCGTAGCCGAAATAGATAGCAAGTCCGATTACCAGCCAGACGATGAGACGCAACCAGGTGTCCCCGGGAAGCGTCGCCATCAGGCCAAGGCAGGTCAGGATTCCCATGATGGGGACGAACGGCACCCAAGGAACACGGAAGGGTCGATTCAGATCAGGACGGGTCTTGCGCAGAACCAATACTCCGATACACACGAGCACGAAGGCCAGCAACGTGCCAATGTTCACCAGCTGACCGAGCAACTGCAAAGGCAGAATACCGGTCGCCACACCAACGGCCACGCCGGTGAACACTGTGGAAAGATAGGGGGTGCGGAATTTCGGATGTACTGCCGATGCCCAACGGCCCAGCAGGCCGTCGCGCGACATTGAGTAGAAGACGCGCGACTGGCCGAGCAACATCACCAGAATGACGGAGCCCAGTCCTAGCACCGCGCCGACGTCCACCGAGATTCGTATCCAACGCGAGGCGTGAACCTGCTCCAGGGCATATGCCATTGGAGCCGGCAGGTTGAGTTGTGCGTAGGGCACCATTCCAACTAGTACCGCTGACACGACCACGTAGAGGATCGTACAGATCGCCAGCGAGCCGAGGATACCGATGGGCAGGTCTCTCTGCGGATTACGCGACTCTTGAGCGGCAGTGGAGACGGCATCAAAGCCTATGTAAGCGAAGAACACCAGTCCTGCGCCTCGCAAAATGCCCGACCACCCATAGGTGCCCCACTCGCCCGTATTGGGCGGAATGAAGGGATGCCAGTTCGCAGTGTTTATGTGGCTCAGTCCCACGAAGATGATCAAAAGAACGATCGCCAGCTTGAGCGCCACAATAAAGTTATTGACGGTTGCCGATTCCTTAATGCCGATGACCAGGATCGTGGACATTAGCGCCACAATCGCAACCGCGGGCAGATTCACGATGGCTCCCGTCAGATTAAGCCCATGGTGGGCGCAACCTGCGACGCCACTGGCCACCTGGCCCGCCGTGCACCATTGGGTCGGCGCGTTGGTCAAGTGAGGCGGCAACCGCAAGCCAAACAGGTTGAGCAGGCTGACAAAGTGTCCCGACCAGCCGACGCCCACCGTCGCCGCCCCGGCCGCATATTCCAAGACCAGGTCCCAGCCGATGATCCAGGCCACCAGTTCGCCCATGGTGGCGTACGAATAAGTGTAGGCGCTTCCCGCTACAGGGACGGTGCTTGCCATCTCGGCATAGCAGAGGCCCGCAAAGCCGCAAGCAATCCCGACCAGTATCATCGATATGGGCACTGCGGGACCGGAGTGCAGCGCCGCTGCTTGGCCTGTCAACACGAATATCCCCGCGCCGATGATGGCACCGATACCCAGAGTGATCAGGTTGACGGGTCCTAGGGCACGCTTCAGGCTGTGTTCGCCGCTCTCTTGTGCCTCGCCGAGCAATTGGGTTACTGGCTTAGTAGCGAAAAGGTTCGCCATCCACTCTCCTCAGTTGTGAGCTAACGCACGCGAGGTGCGCGACCACAGGTAATAAACCGGGATGCCTAACAGCACGATAATTAGTCCCGGCCACGTGTACTGTGGCTTGTAGCGTAATAGTACGACATCAATAAACAACGCCAGCACAATATAAATCGCAGGCAGCACGGGATAGCCAATAGCGCGGTAGGGGCGCTCCGCATTTGGACGTGTGCGGCGCAGCACGAATAATCCAACAATGGTCAGGATATAAAAAACCAGCACGGCAAAGATGATGTAGTCCAGCAGTTGGCCATAGCTTCCCGAAACACACAGCACACAGGTCCAGACCATCTGCACCATCAGAGAGACAGAAGGAGTTTTGTAACGTGGATGAAGGCTGGCCACGCGGCGGAAGAACAGGCCATCTTTCGCCATGGCGTAATACACGCGCGATCCGGCCAGGATCAGGCCGTTACAGCATCCGAAGGTGGAAAGCATGATAGCGATGGCCATCAGCGATCCTCCCGCGGCGCCGAACATCTGGGTCATCACCGCCGTACCCACGCGGTCCTCAGTTGCGTACTGAATACCGCGTTCTACGATGGTCGCGCCGTGAGGATTTCCTTCCAGGGGCAGGACATTCAGGTAAATCACATTGCACGCAATATAGAGCGCGATCACGACTCCCGTCCCCAAAGCGAGCGACAGCGGAAGATTGCGGCTAGGATTCTTCACCTCACCGGCAGTGAAGGTGACATTGTTCCAGGCATCTGCCGAAAACAACGATCCCACCTGCGCGATCGCCAAGATGGTCAGAGTTCCCACCATGACGATTGGGCCACCAACTCCGACCTGCACCGCGTGCCCGGCATTTAAGCTGGCATTCCGCCAGAAATTCGTGAAGTTCGCGGCAATCGCGTGAGCGTTCCGGCCCATCAATAAGCCGAACAGCACAAGCCCGAAAAGGGCAGAAACCTTGGCAAAGGTGAAAATATTCTGGATAGTCGCGCCTGTTTTCACGCCGAAAATATTCACCACGGAAAGCACTACCACGACCAAGATGGCCGCGAGATTTTGTGTGCTCAGTCCCATATCCATGTTACCCAGGACCATTGGTCCCAGGTGGATGGCCGGAACCTTCCAGAAGTACAGAATCCAATTAGACGAAGAAACCGAGGGAAAGAAAACGCCCAGAAACTTGCCAAACGCCACGCCCACTGCCGCAATGGTTCCGGTTTGAATGACCAGGAACAGAGTCCATCCGTAGAGAAATCCCCAAAGCGGTCCCAACGCTTCCCGCAGATAAACGTATTGACCGCCGGCGCGCGGCATCATGGCTGCGAGTTCGCCATAGCACAACGCTCCGACGATGGTCAGAAACCCAGTGACCACCCAAGCGCCGATCAGTAGCGCCGGAGAATTCACTTCCCGCGCGATCTCTGCGGAAACGATGAAGATGCCGGAACCGATCATCGATCCCATCACCAGCATGGTGGCGCTGGTCAGTCCTAGGCCCTTAACCAGTTCCTGATCCTGATGAGTGTGGATCTCCCAATCGATGGCGGAAGGCTTAGGGGGTTTGGTATCGATAGTCACAACCCTCCTTCAATGATTCTTGGGGAACGTCCAGACTTTACCTCAAGATACGAAAGAATTCCTCTGCTGATTTGCGCGGCCCTAGTAACAGATCGGATATCACTGCGACCGAATCCGCCCCTGCTTCGATGACCGAACCGCAATTAGCCCGCGTAATGCCGCCGATCGCCACCAGTGGTTTACGAGTCAAAGCGCGAGCCGCGCGAACCCCATTCAGTCCAACCACTGGATCAGGATTCGCTTTGGCGGATGTTGCAAAAACCGGTCCAATGGCAAGATAGTCCGCGGAGGATTTATCGGCAATCCTCACCTGTTCTGGATTGTGCGTGGAAACGCCCAGCGCGCGCGAATCACCAATTACTTTTCTGGCGCCTTCGGGTGACAGGTCGTCCTGACCGATGTGGACACCATCAAATCCCGCGGCTAAGCAGAGGTCTGCGCGGTCATTCATGATGAGTTGGACAGAGTTTCGAAAATGCCGTTTCAATTCTCGCGATTGATCGAGCATCTCCCGTGCGTTGCCCTTCTTGTTCCGATATTGCAGAAGAGTAACTCCGCCCAGGACGAGTTCATCAGCGAAACCGCATAGAGCCTGAGTATCGGGGAACCTTGAGGCCTCAAGAATGCCATAGAGCTTCGGAAGGGTAATCATGGTGGTCAATAACCTCACTTCCGAAAGCTCTCTTCGGCTATGCCACAGACTTCTTTTCCTTCTTGTCCTTCAAGAACCGCTCAATGAACGTGGTATTGACATTGCCGGCACGGAAATCTGGGTCCGCCAAAATCCGCCGGTGAAGCGGGATGGTAGTGAACACGCCTTCCACGATGAACATTTCCAGAGCGCGGGCCATGCGCGACACCGCTTCCGGCCGATCCTTCCCGCGCACGATAAGTTTGGCGATCAGCGAATCGTAATAGGGTGGAATCGTGCCTTCCGCATATGCCGCGGTATCCACGCGCACGCCAGTTCCTCCTGGCGGGTTGAAGGTCGTGATTTTGCCTGCGGAGGGAATGAAGGTCTCTGGATGCTCAGCATTAATACGGCACTCAATGGCATGACCGCGATGCACAATCGGTCCTTGTAGGACGTTTTCCATCCGCTCGCCCGCAGCCAGCAGGATTTGGCATTTCACCAAATCCACGTCGGTGACCATTTCTGTAACCGGATGCTCTACCTGAATACGTGTGTTCATTTCGATGAAGTGCAACCGCCGATCCTCATCCATAAGAAATTCAATTGTGCCGGCGTTGACATATCCGATTTCTGACAGAGTCTTGCACAGGACTTTTCCAATCTGATCTCGTAACTCTGGAGTTACCTGGGTGGATGGCGACTCCTCCAGTAATTTCTGATGACGACGCTGGATGCTGCATTCACGCTCGCCCAGGCTGACCACGTTTCCATACTGATCGGCGAGGATTTGAAATTCGATGTGACGGGGCCGTTCCAGGAATTTTTCCATGTAGAGGTCCCCGTTGCCGAAGGCTGCCGCCGCTTCCGACTGTGCCGCTTTGAATAGCGCGGGAAGTTCTTCTTCGTTACGCACGATGCGCATGCCCCGGCCACCGCCACCCGCAGATGCTTTGATAATTACCGGGAATCCAACTTGTCGTGCCCACTCCAAAGCCTCGCCATCACTGGCCAGAATTCCTTCCGACCCGGGCAAGACGGGAACACCCGCCTTCTTCATGGCTTCGCGAGCCTTTTCCTTTTCTCCCATCAGCCGAGTAATTTCCGGTGGCGGTCCGATAAATTTGATATTGCAGGTTTCGGAAACCTCAGCGAAATTGGCATTTTCCGCTAACAACCCGTAGCCAGGATGGATGGCTTCCACGTTGGCGATTTCCGCGGCGCTGATCACCGCTGGAATATTTAGATAGCTTTGAGACAACTGGGGAGGACCAATGCAGATGGCTTCATCGGCGAAACGGACGTGGAGGGAGTGACGATCCGCCTCGCTGTAAATGGCGACGGTCCGAATCCCCAATTCCTTGCAAGCGCAGATCACACGCAGCGCAATCTCGCCGCGGTTTGCAATCAGAATTTTCTTGAACATTCCATGCCTGGAGGTCATCCGCAGTGACTTTCAGATCTCCGAGGATCTGCGCACACTCTTTCTATTAGAAGGAGTTCCAGCAATCGCGGAAGCCAAATCGCGCACGTCCTGCTTTCTTTCACCTGATCGTCATGATAACGATCGTCATGATCGTGGCCGGATGGCAAACAATTCCTGCCCGTATTCAATCGGCTGTCCGTTGGCGACCAGCTTTTTCACAATTTCCCCGGAGACGTCAGATTCGATTTCATTCATCAGCTTCATGGCTTCCACAATGCACAATACCTGTCCGGTCTCGACGGCATCTCCAGGCTTCACAAAGGGTGGCGCACCTGGCGAGGGCGCTTCATAGAATGTCCCCACGATGGGTGAACGGACGGTGTGTAAGGGTTCCTCGGCTGCCGGAGGAGCTTGTGCAGGAGCAGCAGGCGGGGCGGGAGTGCTTGCAGCCGCTGAGACGACACCTGTGTCGGCAGCGGCAGACGGTGCCGCTGTTGTGCCGAGGTAGCGCGAATCCCGGGCGTCGGTTGAATGTTCCGCGGCCCGCTTGATGCGGACCTTTACGTCACCGCGCTCTAACTCGAACTCGGCAATGTCTTTTTCAATTAAGAACTCGATGAGTTCTTTTAGTTCTTTTTGGTTCATCGTCTGCGGTGGGACCGTTTCGTTTGTCCCTCGCGCCAGCCCGGAGCCGCACGAGATTGCCGGAGAATCTCCGGTACCAGCTAAGGAAGCTTCAAAGCGCAATCAATGTCTTGGAAGTGGGAGTCAGAACCTGGCAGCCTTGCTCTGTGACCACCACCATGTCTTCGATCCGCACTCCAAACTTTCCGGGGATGTATACGCCGGGCTCGATGGTGATGACCATCCCCGGGTGCAAGATTTCTGCCTGTCCGGCTGCGATGCGTGGTGGTTCGTGAATTTCCAAGCCCACTCCGTGACCAGTCGAATGCGTAAAATAACGGTCCAGATTACTCTTTTTCAATGGTTTGCGGGCAGCCCGGTCCACATCACCAACGGTTATACCGGGTCGAACCGTCTCGATCGCGGCTTGCTGCGCCTGCCGGACAGCTTCATATATCCGACTGGCCTCATCTGTAGGACGACCCACATACACTGTGCGGGTCATGTCAGAACAATAACCAGCGAGTATAACACCGAAGTCACAGACCACGAATCCGCAGCTCGAAATGGCAGCCTCCGAAGCCCGGCCGTGCGGTAATGACGAGCGCGTGCCGCCAGCGATGATGGTAGGAAATGACATCCCTTCCGCCCCCGCCTTGCGAGCTGCATACTCCAATTCCGCGGCGACCTCGCTCTCTCTAACTCCCGGACGAATCGTCTTAAGAATTATGTCGAAGAGATCTGCGCCTAACAGAACTGCAGACCGAATCTGTGCAATTTCTTCGACGTCCTTCACCATGCGACTGCGCTCGATGAGCGCAGGCGCCGGCCGCAACAATGAATCCCGCGGCAATATCGCTGCCAGCCGAGTGCGTTCCGCAACGGTAGAGTGCTCGCTCTCGATACCGATTCTGCGGCGCATCCTGCTACCACTTCTATTGGCGCGCAACCAATCAGCGCAACCCACCAGCGGCCCCTTTTTGCTAACGACGGCCGTGCATCCCTGCACCTCTGCTCGTGCTTGTGTGCGGTAACGCCCATCCGTAAAAAACACATTCTTCTTGTCCGAGATCAGGAGTGCGCCACCACTGCCGGTGAATCCGCAGAGATAGCGAATATTGGGAAGATGGGTGACGAGTAGCCCGTCCAGACGATTAGCGGGTAGAGACTCCTGTAGTCGCCGCTGGCGGCCTTTGTAATCCATGATCGAAGTTTAGCAACGGATCGGCCTTGCCAGGAATGGAAGTTGCCTAAACGACTAACCGCCGGAACGCCTCTGACAGGTTCTTCAGAGACTCCGGCGGCGGTCTTCGTGCAACTCGATAGGACTATGTCTGAATAATGCGCGGCGTGATGAAGAAGATGAGCTCCTGGTTCGAGGTGCTCACGCTGCGCCGTTTGAACAGGTTGCCGAGCGCCGGGATGTTACCCAGCAAGGGCACCTGCGCGATGTTGACTGAGTTCTGGGTTTGGATCACGCCACCGATCACGACGGTGCCACCGTCTGTGACCAGCACCTGCGTGGTCGCCTGCTGCGTAATCAGAGTGGGGTTTCCTTGGACCGTACGTCCGAAGTCTGGCGTGGTATTTTCTACGTCCACGTTCAAGAAGATTGTGCCTTCGGAGGTGATCTGCGGAATCACGGTCAGCCGGAGGAACGCGTCAACGTAAGTTACGGTTGGCGGACCACCCAACTGAGCCTGCGTCACGATCGGAACCCGGACGCCCTGGCGAACCAGCGCCTGGATGTTGTTCTGGGTCACTACTCGGGGACGCGACAAAATCTTCAGCAAGCCGCGCGACTCGGCCATAGTCAAGATAGCGTCAATGCGAATGTTATTGCTGGCGTTAACGAAACTGATACCGCTATTCGGACTGGTTACTGGCAGGTTGGAGAACAGCGGGATCTGGGTGGAAGTTCCGGTGCCGGTAACAATGTACAGGGGATTCGGTGTGTTTCCCACGATCACAGGCGAGCTCCCGACGCTGCTGGCGCCACCTACTGCGCTCGGTCCATTGCCCCACCCGAAACCGAACTGGGTGCCGATATCACGCGCAAAACTCCGCGTTGCGGCGACCACTCGAGCTTCAATTTCGACTTCCTGTGTCTTGCGGTCAAGTTGGGTCAGAAGGCGGTCAATGCCCGGAATGACCGAAGGAATGTCCTGAATGATAAGCGCATTCGTGCGATCATCGGAGATCACATCTCCACGCTGGGTCAGAAATTTCTTCACCGTTGGCACCACATCTTTGGAGTGTGCATAGCTCAAGAACCGAGTGACGGTGACTTTCTCGATGGCCAACGCTTCGGCTTCCTGCTGGGCCCGGCGCGACTCGGCTTCCTTGCGCAGGGTTTCCACGGTCGCGATGCGTAACACGTTGCCGTCGAGCTGGCGGGCCAGTTCGTTGTTCTTCAAAACGATGTCTAAGGCCTGATCCCACGGCACGTCATCGAGCACGATGGTTAGCGAACCTTTGACGTTTGGATCCAGCACCACGTTCAGTCCGCTGATCTCGTGAATCAAGCGGAAGAAATCCTTCAGGTCCACATCTTTAAGATTTACTGAAATGGGCTCGCCCGTGTATTTGGGGCCGGTGATCGCAGGCGATTGCTGAGACTGTGCCTTCTGCTCGGCAGCCATGTTCACGGCCGGTTGTGGTCCACTAGTGGGTGCCGCACCCTGCGATGCCTGGGGTTGCATGGAGGCGCTGGGCGCGGGCAACAGAGTGTCGGGTCTCTCGGCGAACTTCGCGGCTGCGTTGACCGCGCGGTCAGCCGGCGCTATCCCGGCAGCTTTGTTTCCCTCTGCCGCGATCGCATCCTTGGCCTTGTAAGAAGGTTCGACAAAGACAAATTCGGTGGCAGAGGAAGGCGTTTGAACTTGCTTCTTCTGGAGCGGTAATACTGCAGCCGGCGCAGTGATTGCCAGCTCTTTGCTGGCCACGGGAAGCTGTGCCACAGCCGCTGTGACACTCGGCTTGGTTGTGGTCTTCGCGGCGCTTGCACCCGTATACAATTTAAGGGTGAATTTGTTGTCGCTGGTGGGCAAGAGTTCGTAGCGGCAGGCCTGCGCCAGATCAATAACGACGCGTGTGTTCGGAGGCGTTTGCCTGTCCATGCCGATGCGTATGCCCTTCACGCCGTCGCTATCCACACCAATGCGAGTCTGCGAGGTGGCCATTACGGTCGCCGGCAGATCGACCACCAGGCGTGCAGGCGAATCGACCATGCTCAGCCCGGGCTTCAACGTTCCGCGGCCGGTTATCTCTACACTAATGCCCTCCGCGTTATGCAGCACATCCACTTTCTGCAACGTGGCGTGCCTGGCCGACTCTGTGCCTGTGTTCTGCGTCTCAGCCGCCGCCATTAAAACCAGGACCAGCAGCGGTAAGAAAACACCCAGCAGTTGCTTTCGCATTTCGCTTCTCCCCACTTTCAAATTCGCTCTTACCAACCCGACTCTACCGGCCGCGATGTTCCCATTACGCTAAACGGCCGGGGTAGTAATTTTCTTGGTCACTTCCCGGGTAAACGACTTTCCCAACTTGTCCTGCACCGTTTCCTTGAAAATGATTGAGTCGCCTGTGATCTTCACCACATAGCCGTTGAATACCGGATCGTTTTCGCGCAGGAAGTAGGCTTTGTCCATGGCATTGACCACTACGGCGATCATGCCGGCCTCTGCCTTCACCACGCCCTTGAGACTGATCTGGCCGATGGCCAGGCATTTCTTACCCATGCTGCACCCGGAACCGATCATGCTGCGATTGACGACCGGGCTAAGGAACGGATCGCGCCGTCCGGTCAGATTGATCACCTTGGGCGCCTGCTTTTTGGCGATCTCCGGACTCTTGTTATCTTTGACTGCAACTTTCTGCTTGGGGTGCGCGGGCCCTGCGACTGCCTTCGTCGCACGTGCAGCTGATTTGCTCGCCTTCTTGGGTGCTTTCGTTGCCGTGGCAGGTGTTACAGGTTTTGCTTTGGAGGGAGCGGTTGCGGGCCCGGTCTTAGTCACAACCGGGGCAGCTGTAAGCGCGCTAGTTTTCGGGTGACCGCTGGCTGGTTTGGCCGGAACCGCTGCCACTTTTTTTGCGCTCACCGGTGCGGTCGGCTTCGCGGGTTGTCCCTGCGAGGCTGCCAGCGCGGCGTTAGAATCCATCGCCTTTTTCTGCTCGACCGCCTTCAGGGTATTTCGCGTGTTCTCGATGACGTCCGGGTTCTGCCCCCAGGCAGTCCCCGCCGCCATCCCCAATACAAGAATTCCAATCGTCAGCTTCATAGGGCTCCCTACCTTTTCACCGGCGCGGGCTGGCCGGGTAGAGCAGAAGCGCCTCCGGCCGGCTCCAGGTCATGACTGAAGAATGTAGTCGCCGTGAAAGTGGCTACCACGCTCTCGTTGGGCGCGTACTGGTAGGTATGCTTAGCCTTGGCGTCGCTGGGCTTCTTAACGGTCGCCACCAGCAGACTCGAGACGTTGACAATGCGCTCCAGTTTCGCCACCCGGTCGAAAAAGCTCAGCATCGAATAGTACGGGCCATCCAACTCCATCTCGAAAGGCACTTCGGTATAGAACTCTTTGGCAGCGGCCGGTTTTGCCGTATAACGCCGCAGTTCGATGCCGGCCTTCATGGCTTCGGCATCCAGCATCCTCATGAATCCGTCCACTTCCTTCTCATCCGGAACGATGCGGCGTTCAATCTCCAGTTGCTGCTTGAGGCTGGCCAGTTGGCGCTCAATCTCTGCCAATTTCGGCCGGTACGCTTCCAGTTCGGCGTTTTCGCGCATCTTGCTGTCCAGAGCTTGTTGCGCGACCTCATTGGCTTCCCGCTGGCTCTTGAACATGGTGAAATACAGAGCGACGGTTAATAGTGCCGCACCCGCAACCACCACTCCCCATTGCTTGAGACCCGACATTTCGCTGAAGTTGGTCATAATTTTCCGCCTCTAGGACTTGGCCTTTTCGCAGGTCAGGGTGAATTGAAATGCCTGCATCTCTTTGAAGGTGTCGTCCTGGTAGGTCTCTTTGATCTCAATATTCTTGAAAAATCCGGTCTTCTGCAGATTCGTCATCAAGTTTGCGACTGCATCCGTGCTCAGAGCCATGCCTTCAATATCCACACTCGTGCCTTGATCTTTCATGTTATTGAGCCACACTGCCTCGGTGCCGTTGACGGTGTTACCAATCATGTTGAGCAAGTTGACTGGGCCGGATTGGCTGGCCCGCAACTGATCGATCACATCCACACGCCGCTTGTAGTTTTCGGCCTGACGCTGCCGCTCAAGATATCGGGCTTTCACATCTGCCAGTTCGCGGTTCTTCTGCTCCGCTACTTGCATTTTGGCCGCGATATCACGCTTCACCACATCGAGGCGATACCAGTAGCCCACATTGAGCAGCCCCGCCAGCACCAGCACCACCAGAACTTTCATTTTTGGTGAGCCGGGATCGCCCACTTCCATGACTGCCGTCGAGGTGGGGGCGCCGCGTTTGTTTTTCGATTTCGATTGTCCCAGCAGGTTGATTCGGATCATAAGTCTTCAAAACTCCTTAGGGCCAAACCCACCGCAACTGCCATCTGGCCGGCGTTCTGCTCGATCAGTTCTACTCCCGGTCCTTCTGCCGGAGGGGCAATCCTCTGAAATGGATTGAAGATCTCCACCGGCAACGAGAACTCCTGGCGCAAGGCCTCGACCAGTCCCGGGACCTTCGAAGATCCGCCCGCCAGATAAATCTTCTCGATATGTTCTCCCGCGGCGCTGGCCCGGAAGAAATCGAATGTCTTCTGGATCTCCAGCACGATGATCTCGGTCACTTGCTGCAGGATCGGGGTTTTGGCATCTTCACTCACCGTCCCCACCTTGCGTCCCAGTTTCAGCGACTCGGCATCGTCGAAGCTCAAATCCAGTTCCTTTTGCAGCGAGTCGGTGTACTGATGGCCGCCCACGCTCACATCGCGCGGGAATAGTGGCGTCGTGCCCTTCACGATGTTGATGTTCATCACGCTGGCGCCCAGATTCAAAAGTGCCACCACCTGACCCGGCGCCGGCTCGTAGTTGTATTCGTAGCAGTTCTGTAGCGCGAGGGCATCGATGTCCACAATAGCCGGAGTCTTGCCCGCCATCGAGAGTACGTTGGTGTAGTTCAGAATCTTGTCCTTCTTGACAGCGACCAGTAAGACGTCCATCTGCGGGTTGCCGGCATCTTCCGAAAGAATCTGGTAGTCAAGATTCACATCGTCCAGATCGAAAGGAATGTGCTGTGCGGCTTCTTTCTGAATGGTTTCCGCCAATTCCTGATCGCTCATCGAGGGCAGCGAGATTTTCTTTACGATTACGGAATGTCCGCTCACCGCGGTCGCCACATTCTTGGTCTTGATGGCGTTATCGGTGAACAGCTTCGAGATCGCGCTTGAGACCGTGCCGGAATCCACAATCATGGAATCCACCACGATATCCGGCGCCAGTGGTTCGAGTCCCAGGTGCGCGACCTCAATCCCGTTGCGGCCGCGTTTCAATTCCACTGCCTTGATGCTGGAGGAACCCACATCCAGACCAACGATCGTTTTTGATCCGAATCCAAACATGTGCCCGCCTTTACAATTGCCCGGCAGCTTTGGCAGCCGCCTTGGGTTTTTTCTTGCTTTTCGCTTCCATCTGGCTTGACTTCTCTTCCATCCACTGGTCCAGCTTCGATTTTTTGAAGCGCCAGCGGTTGCCCAGCTTGAAAGCGGGAATCTTTTGCTCGCCCACGTACTTGTACAGTGTGTCGGGACTCACTCCCAGGTATTGCGAAGCCTGGCGAATGTTCATGACTTCTCGCGAGTCGGCCATAGTTCAGAGCCTCTGCACAGAATCAAGCCCCCGTCGCAGCCGCTATTTCCGGCCTACGGGGCGAACCGGCGAGAAAACTCCTCGCACAAGTTGCGTTCGAGTGAATTCAGGTGTGCTGAGCATATATCAATCGGGAAATAGCCAAGGTCAAGGCATATCTTCGGGTTTTACCGTGTTTTATGCCGGTTTTCTGGAAACAGGACGAAAGCAAGTTGTACTTTGATGCTATATGTTGTGGTTAATATAGATATATATACATTATACAGAGGTGTTTATACAGAGGGTTCGATCACGGCGGGCGAAACATAACCAAAGTACTAAGAACGGCACGAAGGTATTAGACCGGCAGGAAACGTCACTATCGACTAAGTACCCGGTAAACACAATGTTCAATGCCCAACCAAGCGCTTCAATGCACTCAAGAACGGACAAAACCCGCGAATCAACCCTTTAACCTACCCGAAAAGACGAAGCCCCTCGACGAACCACGAATTGCTCCGCGACTCCTTCTCTTGGAACTCGCCTTTGCGGTAATCTGCTATCGATTCTGGAGAAAATGTTGCGCTTTCTGGAT
>Ga0207684_10000310_pt1 | contig 69199 bp, 47 predicted proteins | sample KBSK5501metaG_FD_184342 | JGI IMG/M metagenome (GOLD analysis project Ga0207684, IMG submission 184342) | Corn, switchgrass and miscanthus rhizosphere microbial communities from Kellogg Biological Station, Michigan, USA - KBS K5-50-1 metaG... | ecosystem: Host-associated > Plants > Roots >...
CCACCGATGATCACGGCAACCATGATCCAGTTGAGATACTCGAGCGTGCGCTCGATGCGCCGGCCGACCATCAATATCAGTCCGCACATCAAAAACAATCCGACACCGATCGCATAAACCGTTCCCGATTCAGCAGCGACTGGCAATCGTTTCGCAAAGAGAAAGAAGACTGCGCCCGCGGCAGCGCCAGCCCATCCTGGCCAACCCATCTGAAGAAAGTAGAGAATCGAGTAAAACCACGCCCAGAAAGTCGAGTGTGGGCGCATTCGCATGAAGCCGGTCATTATCGGCTCGCCGGTGGCCATCGTGTAACGCATCAGCTCGACGTTCAGCAACGTCTGTAGCAACGCCGCGACGCCAACGACCCACAACAACGACAGACCGTATTTCACAAAGGCTGCTGGTCCAAGCAGAAACTCGCCACTTCCAATCGACACACCAAGCGCGATGACGCCTGGCCCAAGCGCACTGAACCAGCCGAGGCCGTGCGGCCGTGGCGCGGGTGGTAGTTCACCGATTCTCCAGGGATCGAGGCCGGAACGTGCTTCCGGCGCGATGGTTTCCGTGGTCTGCATGATTTCGCGGCAGAGCTTAATGCACTTGTGGTTTGCTTTGAACCCCTATTATTGTTTTATCTCATGAACGCGACTGTTCCGATCCGCAGGGCTGCGCCTGCTGAGGCGGCGAAGATCACGACTCTGATCAATACCGCGTTTGGTATTTCAGAAGGATTTTTTGTTGACGGACCACGCATTTCGCTCGCCGAGGTTGAACAATTGCTGGGCAAGGGCGCGTTTCTTCTCGCCGAAACTGACGGCAAGCTCAATGGCTGTGTCTACGTCGAGATGCGTGGCGAGCGATCATACTTCGGTTTGCTGTCGGTCGATCCAGCTTGCCAACAAGCTGGTCTCGGTTCGTTGTTAATGACCGCCGCGGAAAATTATTGCCGTGAACGTGGCTCACGCTTCATGGACATTTTGATTGTCAACTTACGAAAAGAGCTACCTGTATTTTATGGGCGTCGAGGCTACGTTGAAACTGGCACGACGCCTTTTCAGGAGGACATTCAGACAAAAATGCCCTGTCACTTCATCAACATGTCGAAGCCGCTTTAATCGTGAGCCCATTGTGAGTTCATCGCCACCACCAGCCGAAGTCTTATCAATCGATGGACGCGAAGTTCGCGTCACCAATCCTGACAAGCTCTACTTCTCCGCAAAAACGAAACTGACCAAGCTCGATCTCGTTCGCTATTACTTGTCAGTCGCTCCAGGCGCGCTCGCAGGAATTCGCGATCGACCCATCGTGCTGAAACGCTTTGTAGACGGCGCTGAAGGTCAGGCCTTTTATCAAAAGCGCGCACCAACTAATCGTCCTGCGTGGTTGCGCACAACGACATTGTTCTTTCCTTCCGGTCGCCAGGCTGAAGAAGTGGTAGTCGACGACGCCGCGGGACTCGCGTGGATTGTAAATCTGGGATGCATCGAGCTTCATCCGCATCCGGTGCGCTCACGCGACCTGGACCATCCTGACGAGTTGCGCGTCGATCTCGACCCGGGTCCGGGCGTTGAATGGAAGCAGGTTCGTCTGGTTGCGATGGAAGTGAAAACGCTGCTCGAGGAGATGGACCTGCGCGGCTGGCCCAAGACGAGTGGCTCGCGTGGCATGCACGTCAACGTCAGGATTCAGCCGCGTTGGAATTTCAGCGAAGTACGGCGTGCCGCAGTTGCGTTGTCGCGCGAGATCGAGCGTCGCGTGCCGAAACTTGCGAGTTCAAAATGGTGGAAGGAAGAGCGTCACGGCGTTTTTCTCGATTACAACCAGAACGCGAAAGATCGAACCACCTGTTCGGCTTACTCAGTGCGTCCGCTCCCTGATGCGCGCGTGTCGATGCCGCTCGACTGGGAGGAAGTTCCTGATTGCGATCCCGCGGATTTCACCGTGCTCACAGTGCCAGAGCGTTTTGCGAAGTTTGGAGATCCGCACGCAGAGATGGACGCTGCTGCCGGATCGCTTGAAAAGTTACTCGAGCTTGCGGACAAAGATGAGGCCGCCGGTCTTGGCGACGCGCCCTGGCCGCCGCATTTTCGCAAGATGGCCGGTGAAGGGACACGCGTCGCTCCTTCACGTGCGCGCACGCGCATGCCCCTGTTGGTGATCGCCAATTCGCCTGATAAGAAAGCAGCACTCGCAGGACTTGAACGGTGGAAAAAGAAGTATCCGAAGGTCGCGAAACTACTCGCTGTTGACGATGTCTTGGTTGACTCGATGCGCGGGCGTTCGTCGACGTGGACACGCATTCGAGTTAACTTGCGGCACGTTCCTGAAAAACTCCGCCCGCCACAGGAAACGCCTGATCCGGATGACGATCCAACTCGCGAGTGGCGCCACAAAAAAGCACAAAAGGGGCCACCAAAAGGCACAAAGGTCACAAAACAAAAGACCCGCTAGTTAGTAAACTTTCGTCGACTACCGGGCGGTCGCAAAGATCGATTCGAGTTCGTGCGGCGGCACGACCTCTAGTTGCTCAAACGTGCAATCACTCGGCTTCTTGTCCGGCCGCCAGCGACGAAACTGCGCTGTGTGCCTGAACCGATTGCCCTGCATGTGATCGTAAGCAACTTCGACCACCAGCTCAGGACGCAACGGCTCCCACGACAAGTCTTTTCCCTGACTCCAGCGACTCTGCGCACCCGGAACGCGATTGAGCTCATCTCCCGCCCACTCTTTCCACGGATGCGACGCAAGCGCGTTTTTGCGATACGGCTTGAGAAATTCAACCAGCTCCAACCGTTTCTGATCGGTAAAACTCGCGCAGACACCGACGTGCTGCAACATGCCTGCATCGTTGTAGAGTCCTAACAGCAGCGATCCGATCCGATCGCGTTCGCCTTTCTTGTGCCAGCGAAATCCGGCGACGACACAGTCGCAGTCGCGCTCGTGCTTCACTTTCAGCATGACGCGCTTGTTCGATTCGTAAGTTCCCTCAACTGGCTTTGCGACGACGCCATCCAGACCAGCACCCTCGAATCGACGAAACCAATCAGACGCAACTGAAAACTCGCGCGTTGCAGGCGTTACATGAAGTGGAGGCTTAACTGCGGACAACAACGCTTCGAGCCTGCGACGGCGCTCCTCGAATGATTGTTCACGCAAGTCTCGTTTACCTTCGGCGAGTAGGTCGAAGAAGACGATCGACGCAGGAATCTGTTCTGAGAGTAACTTGACACGCGAGGCTGCCGGATGGAGACGAAGCTGAAGCGAATCGAAATCAAGTGCGCCTTTCTGCGCGATCACGATCTCGCCGTCAAGCACACACTTCGCCGGCAGTTGCTTCAATATCGAATCGACAAGTTCAGGGAAATAGCGATTGAGCGGTTTCTCGTCGCGACTCTGAATCATCACTTCCTTACCGTGGCGAAAAATCAGAGCCCGAAAGCCGTCCCATTTCGGCTCAAAGATCCAGTCACCCTCTGTCGGCAGTTGGCTGACGCGTTTGGCAAGCATTGGTAGAACCGGCGGATTTACAGGAAGCTGCATAGCTCATGTAATCTGCCGAATCCGAGGCCAAACTTCAACCCGGATCGAGTGAGCCCACGGAAGCGTTCTGGGCGATCGCTTCCGCGGGCTCTGTGTGGCCCCCTCACCAAGGCCACCGTCTGAGATTCAAGATCACCGGATCTCAAACCTCAGATCTGGCTGCACTCAGCAACATATCTCGCGAGGCGCCGAGCACTGCCCGAGCTTGATCGCGACTGACCATCGGAAACTGATCGAGAAAAGTGTCCACGGTCTGGTCGTCTTCCAAAAACTCAAAGAGGAGCTTGATCGGCACTGATGTTCCTACAAAAACTGCACTGTTCCGTCGCGAGTCGCATTCGATCACGTCTTCAAGCTTCATCACTCTCGAGAACCCCCGCGAGTCCGCAGAAGCTTTTCGCAGCGCCGCATGCTTCCGCGGACTCAACCTGGCCCGCCACCAGGTCTACTCAAAGCTCAGTTTTCTATTTAGAACAAGGCCGAACGCATACGATGCACTCGTCTTTGACAATCAAGCAACGACCCAACATGCGTTGCTCAATCTCCCACCCTGACGAGCGATGAGCATCACCGGCGACTTTCAAAGGTTAAATTCGCGGCGGCAATCGTAAGCACAGGCATCCTACTCCCATCAGGGAGTTTGCGCAAGTTTAAATTTTCGCGCAACAGCGAGTAAGGCGAGACCTGAGGCGTCCGTTTTAGCCTGCGGAGCAGGCGCAAGCATAAAGCCTGGGGTGGAGCGAGCTTTGCGAGCGCAACCCTAGGTCAATATGGATCAGAAAAATTTCAAGCCCGCGAATGCGGGCGACAGAACAAAGGCGGCGAAGATGCCGACAAGATTTGCAGCGCACGGACTGCCGCCCATTTCATGGGCTCGAAATTCCACTGCTTCCAGTTCCTGGGGTTTCGCTCGCAAAGCCTCGCTCCACCCCAGGCTTTATGCTTGCGCCTGCTTCGCAGGCTAAAACTAAGCACTTGCTTCGCAGGCTAAAACGGACTTTTCGTGCAAAAGCCACTTGACGCCAACCGATCCGAAGCTTAGAAACGAAACGCGGCCCAAAGTCATTATGAACAGTGGTGGAATTCAGCAGACTGATCAATGAGCAAAAATGGCTAAAGGAGAGTTATGAAGGCTCAAAATACGCAAGGCTTCCGTAGAAGGGTTATGTGGAGTCTTCTCTTGCTGGTGCTGGTGATGAGCTTGTTCTACGCCAGACCCGTCATTAAGGGTGGGAATCCACAGAATCCCAATCAGGCTGAGAGCTACCGGCGATTGGCCGCGGCGAAAAGAAAGGCTGCCGACAATGTGCCCGCAAAAAGGGATTGCTACCTGGCCTGGGCTCGTTACTACGATTGCCTGGCCGGTAAGTACGAAACCGGAGACAACAGGGATTGCGGCAAGGAACCGCCCGCATGCTAGGCAATGTTAGAGTTCGACGAACACTCTAAATCAGTGGCAACACTCCAGCGACCGCGACGTCTCGCAAGGCAATTGAAATCTGTTCAACTCATTACAGTTTAAGGGTCGTAGCAAACGCGGCGCGGCCATTTTGAGCAAGTCCTCTAAGGAACTATCTGCAGGAGGTGGCGCCACAAGAGGTTCCCACACAATCACCCTTTTGTCATCGCTCGCCGAGATTACGAACCTTCCGTTAGGACTGTAGGCCGCGAAATATACTTCTCCCTGGTGTCCAGTTAAGGACTTCATCTTCTGCCAAGTGCTACTTTTTCGAATGAATACTGTCTGGTCGCGACTGGCGGTGACGAGAAATTGGCCGTCACGGCTGAAGTTCACGGCGTCGATGTATCCCTCCTGGGTATCCTCATTCGTTTCTCGTGCACAACCACCCTGGCGCGGTAGAGTTTGATCCGGCAGATATTTATCACCCTCCAGTTTTCCCCACGTGTCTGTTGTTCTCTTCCAAATCTTTGTCTGGCAACTCTCATTGCCTGTTACGATCAGCTGATCGTCAGGACTAAAAACCGCACCGCGCACTACGTTTTCGTCTTGCAGGGTTTCCAATAACTCCCAAGTTCCCACTTTCCAAACCTTCGCCGTGGTGTCCCGACTGGCGCTTACCAGGAATTTGCCGTTGCTGCTGAACGCCACCGACTGAACGAAGTTTGTGTGGCCAGGGAGTTTCTCTGTTCCTGCCTGAGTGGCTGATGGACCTTTGATCTCCCTGATCGTTTTCCATGTTCCATCACCGGCCTGAGACCAGATCCGCACTGAATTATCCTCACTCCCGGTTGCTATCAGACTTCCATTGGGACTGAAAGCGACGCTCCTGACAGACTTTTTGTGATCGCGCAACTCAGTAATTGGTTTCCACTCACCCTCGTGTGTTTTCCACTGCTCCACCTGGTAAATTCGCGCGACGCCATCCTTGCATGCTGTAACGAGGAGCTTACTATCGGGACTAAACGTCAAGTTCATCACGTAATTCGGATGTTCAATCATAGTTGAGTAAAACAGATTTCCAGACGTTTCGAAGTCCCATAGCACGACCATCTTGTCCTCACCGGCGGTCGCGATGGTTTTGCCATCAGGACTGAAGACAGCGCTTCTCACTGGGCCTCCGTGACCTTGTAAATTTGCACGCAGCGGCGATGACAATGCTTTCACTAGTTCCGCCTGAGCTTTGGATGTAAACATGATCTTGGCTGCCTCGACCGCCAGCAACAGCTCCAGCTCCGGATCCTGGTCCATCGCCTTTGCGCTATCAGCAAGGTTATTGGCTCTCTCGGTCTGCCGTTGTACCGCTACTCTTTTACGCCAAACAAACCCGGTTGCGATCGACGCTGCGAGGAGGAGCACAAGCAGACCCACCCCGGCGCTCAAACGTCTAACGCGGCGCCGCTCGCGAATCAGGCTTCGGCGAGCGCGCCACCCGACCACAGCGCGCGCCAGCACATCATGGAAAATTTCATAGCGCACAGGCTGACCGGGAGCAGCGACCGTTCTCAGTATGCGCATCTCCGGCGAACTGAGCTGAGTTAACAGCGCCTCCACCTTCGATTCGTCCAAGCCTGCCCAGTTCGCCAGCGCGGAAGCCTCTTGCGCGATCTTCGTTCCCGCAGGTGTTACCAGGTAGCGAAGCAGTTGCGACGCCATCTCGCGCTGGGTTTCGCTAAACTTTGCCAACTGTTTGTCCAGATGCGTGCGCGCTATGTTTTCCGGCCCACCCAGCTTCTCCAGAGTGGCTAACCTAAGCTTTTTTGAACTTTCGTATTGCTCTTGCTGCCACAAGCGTCTTAACACCATCTGCAAAAACGGCGTCTCGATTCGCATGTCGGAATCGGCGTCAGTCGCATCACCCTTGATCTGTCCGCGCCCCGCAAGTTCCAGTGTGACGTTTCCCGCTCTTAACTCATTCAGCAGTTCCTCTACCAGCTCATCTTCTATCCCCATGGACCGTTGACCATCCGCGAGCCGGCGGTTGTATTCATCGAGCGGTTTGCGAATCGCATCGTTGGCGGCCTGCCGATCTAGATGCTCCAGCCGCAGCAGGTTATTGAGCAGGTTTGGAATGCGCCCCTGAAAGCGATCGAGTTTGCTCAACCCGTCTTCGCGCATCGACAACACAAAGCTGGCATCAACATCATGGCGATTGACGGCTCGCGCTAACTCCACATCAAAATTATTTTCGTCCTGAGAAACCGGATGGTAGAGGAAGTACTCTTCAAACTGGTCCAGGATAAAAAAGACTGGTCCACGTAAGATGCTGGAGCATTGTTGAATGAACTCATCAAAGGGAAGCTCGATGTTGACCTCAGGCAGTCTTCCAGTACTTTGCTTTACTGCCGTCAGAACATCGTTCTTAAGGTTGGTGAGGAAGTTTTCGCCCTGCCAGTTACGAAAAGCAATTACTGCCAGGCGCGGTTTTTTACTCAGTTCGGGCACGACGCCAGCCAGCAAAACTGAACTCTTCCCCACCCCACTTGCTCCATACAGAACAGTCAACCGCGCGGCGTATAAGTTTGAGGCGATGATCTCCTGATCACGCTCACGACCGAAGAAAAAGGCGCGATCTGCAGCAGTGTAGGGTTGCAGACCTTTGTATGGACAGGAATCTGTGAGATCAATGGCCACGGTCGTCCTTCAGTTAAATGCCGTGTTCGCGAAGCCGTCTCGCAAACTCGTTGATATCCACGTCATAGATCCTGATTTTTCGCGCATTCCACAACTGGACTTCGAGTTCAGACGGACGATACTGAATCGCCCAGGAACGCAGGTCTTCTTCGTTATCCACTGTGTCTGACACGTTTTCAATATGCTGCGCGGTCCTCAGGTTTTTCAGCACGACACGAAGATTCCAATCACGTAGCCCATATCCGAGGAAGAGAAACTGACGCTCGCGGAAGTAACGCATGAACTGAGCGGGCACGGCAGACTGAATGCGCGACAGAAAATCTACATAGTCATCCTCTGTAATCACGTAACTGTCCCATCTGCCTCTGGCACTATCATCCGTACCTTTAGCCCTGTCCACGGTACCGTGCATCTTGTAAATCACCGTGGTTGTTTTCAGGTCGATAAAGAGTCTGTTGGGCGTCACTGCTTCCGGCTCACAGGCTCCGTTTTTCCACCATAGAACCGACGCTTCGACTTCTTTTCGATCAGTGGGGTGAACTACCAAATCAAACGGGCGGTTTAATTTCCTGAACGCTTGTTCGATCAAGTCATCGTAGTTGGTAGTGACGATGAGCAAGGGACACGAGCGGGAGATTTCCGCCAGGTACGAATGGATGTCACAAGGAGAAAAATCCTGATCGAAAACCTCATGTAAACGCTGCCGAAGCCGGCGTCGTGCGACAGTCTCAACGAAGTACGAAGAGACCTTTGCGAGGTCCATTAGATCGTGCTCGTCCTGAGAGGGAAAACTGGTCTTACTGGCCAAAAAACGAGCCAGTTCCGAGCCGCTGGGAAGAAAGCCAGACAGGTTTCCATTCCACGTTGCATCCGGCGGCTGCCGCACACCGAAATTCACGCCGGCTCCGAGAAAAGGAATGATCTCCCCTCTCTTCAAAATATCAGCGATCTCGCCGTAAGGTGGTTCAAGTGACATGACAGTTCTCCACTATTTACTATGTAAATAACTGGATTTTCGTTTCTGTCACTTTGTCTGACTTCGGCACTTCTTAACGTTTGTCTACGGTGATTATTTCCATGATGTCTTCGTTGTCTTTGGGGTTTATGTTTGTGAGAAGCTCGGAGGCTGGGGTGCTGCCTTTTTGTCTTCTTAAAATCTGGCCTGATTCTTTCTCCAACTTTTCCAACAACGTCGCTGGTATCGATCCCGTTGCCTCTGAAGCTGAATTCGGCAAGTCAGTGAACGGCTCGCGAGTGAAGAACAGATGAAATAACTCCGGCCCATCAGAGAATGTTAAGGCCAGCGAGCAGTCCCGCCTCGAAATGTTAACCGGGCAGTTGGACGGCAAGACAAATCCGTCGCTCTTGTCGATTTGACTGCTTCCGTAATTCAGCCTGGAGTCGGGAAAGATCACCATACCGGGCGAGGTCGGTGATTTTTGATAGATGACGTAAAGATAGCCGTCCTGATTGGTCCGCACCTCAAGGCGAATCCGATCGCCACTATTAAAGCTACGCTCCGCCGTTTCCTCGTCCGAGCCATTCGCTGAGACCTTATAGAGACGCCATTCAAGTTTGAGCAACGGAGCTCTCTCAACCGGCTTGGCCTTGCGTGGGCGTCGGTCCGCTTTAGTTTTGCGAATGATGCTGATGGGCAACCCACCGGTGAGCGGATCACTCTGTTGTGAGAACGCCGCGGGTCCGAGTGATGCTGCAACCGCAAGCAAACACGCGAGCATTATTAACACTCTACGGTGGAACAGATTCACTCGCATATAACCACCTCTTTTCTCTTGTCTTTTGTGCCTTTTTGTGGCCTCACTTACAATGCTCAAACAGCACGTATTTGTTTGTCAAGAAAATGGTCGCTTATGTCTGACGGCTTCTCTGAACTTGCTGCGAATCTGGCCACGGTCGCGAAGAGTTTTCACGCGCGTGGCTGGCTACTCGGCACCAGCGGCAATCTGAGCGCCGTAGTCGAACGCGATCCGCTGCGCCTGGCAATGAGTCCGAGTGGTGTCGACAAAGGCGAGCTTACATACGAGCAAATGCTTTCGATCGACGAGAATGCTCGAATTGTGAGTCAACATAGCGGCAAGCCGTCTGACGAGAGTCTACTTCACATTCGCATCGTTAGGGAACGTGGCGCAGGCGCGGTGCTGCACACGCATTCGATCTGGAATACGATCCTTTCCGACCTTCATGCGTCCGACGACGGCGTGAGAATCGAAGGTTACGAGATGTTGAAAGGCTTGCACGGAGTGCGCACGCACGAACATTCCGAGTGGTTACCGATCATCGAAAACTCTCAGGACATGCCGGCGCTCGCGGAGACGATCGGCAAAACTCTTAGCGAGCACAAAGCAGCACATGGTTTTCTATTGCGCCGTCACGGACTCTATTCCTGGGGAGACACGTTGGCCCAGGCCAAGCGACACATTGAGATTCTGGAGTTCTTACTCGAAACGATGGGACAAACAGCTTTGATACGCGCGCGGGAGAAATAAAGATGGCTTTAGTGACGATTCTCAATGAAGACAAAACGCTGAGAACTCATGACGAGATCGCGTCAGGGCTCGCGAGTCACGGCATCGACTACGAACGCTGGACGCCCGCTCATCCCGTCGCCGACGATGCGCCGGCCGAAGAGATCCTGCAAGTGTACTCCCGCGAAATTGAAACGCTGAAAACTCGCGGTGGTTATGTTACCGCCGACGTAATTGACGTCACCCCGGCGACTCCCGGACTGGAAGCAATGTTGGCGAAGTTCAATCGCGAACACTGGCATGACGAAGACGAAGTGAGATTCATCATCGCCGGTCATGGGCTGTTTCACATTCACTCAAAGACCGGAGCGGTGTTGGCGATCGAGGTCGAAGCGGGCGATCTGATCCGTGTGCCACGAGGCACGTTACACTGGTTCAATCTCTGTGGGGATCGTCGCATCAGAGCAATTCGTCTGTTTCAGGATACTGCGGGTTGGACGCCGCACTACACTGAGAGTCGTGTCGACGAGAACTTTCTCCCAGTCTGCTTTGGCACCGCACACCCATGAGCCTTTTGGACCAAGGTCTTCGCGCGATCCTGCTCGACATCGAAGGCACGACCACTCCGATCGCCTTTGTGCATGAAGTGCTTTTTTCTTACGCGCGCGAACATGCAAGAGAATTTCTGACAAACAACATCGCGGCAGAAGGCGTGCAGGCAGACGTCGCATTGTTGCGCGAGGAACACGCGTCGGATGTCAGCAACGACCTTCGTCCACCGGCGCTTACAAATGAGATTGATTCGCTTGCGGAGTATATCGAGTGGCTCATCGCTCGCGATCGCAAGTCGACGGGTCTGAAGTCCTTGCAGGGAAAGATCTGGCGGCAGGGTTATCTTGATGGATCTCTAAAAGCGCAGGTGTTTCCGGATGTCGCGCCGGCTTTCGAGCGCTGGCACAGTGCGGGTTTGAGTATCAATATCTTTTCATCGGGCAGCGTGTTGGCGCAGCAACTTCTCTTTGCCCACACGGATGCCGGTGATCTCACCAGGTTCATCGACAATTACTTCGACACGAATATCGGGAAGAAAGCGGAGGCGGAGAGTTATCGACGCATCGCCGCAGCGTTGAAGCTGCAACCCAGTGAAATACTTTTCATCTCGGACGTTATTGCTGAGCTTGACGCTGCGGGCGAAGCAGGGATGAAGACGTTACTCGCGGTTCGCACTTACCATCCGCCACTGAGGAGCTTCGACGAGCTTTAGACAGACTTACAAGATTTCAGGATTTACATGATTCTTGTTAATAAGGGCAGTAGAAAATGGAACAAGTCAGGAAGAGGGGCTTGCCCCCGCTCTGAATCAAACAGCGGGGGCAAGCCCCTCTTCCTGACTTGTTCTATTCTTGTTCCATTTAGAATACTTGAAACATCTTGTTAATTCTGTCCTTGTTTCACGTCGAAATAGTAGAAGCCCACATCTTCCGTTCTACCGCCGTCAGCGACGCCGCTCAATTTCAGTTCGTATTCGCCAGGTTTCAAAAGATTCGCAGGCAGCGTGAGCGGGACGGCTCGTCCTCCGCGCCGTTCGCGCGCAGGCAGATTCCCACGAGTCCAGATCTGATGCCCGGCGGCCGTGCGCAGTTCAGCGGTAAAAGAATTGTAGGGTTCTTCCGGATCGATGCCGATCTGTAGTCGCACGAGTTGAGCGTTTTCCGGCAGGACCAGCTTTGGCTTTTCACCACCGCCGCGTGAAACTCCAGGTAGCAATGTCAACGAAGCGATTACTGGCTGCCGTGCTGGATGCGTGCCATCTGGTGTTTCACCGGGTTGAGGCGACGCTTCTCCGCTTCGTTCTGGCTGTTGTTTCTCCGGGCTGACTTGCGCTGTCACCTCTTCACTTGGTCGCCGCTCGGCTTCTTGTTGCCGTTGCGCCGCCTGGCGTTCGTTTTGGCTTCGCAGGCGCAGTGTTTCAGTTACCAACCACGCGCCACCCAACAACATCAGCAACACGATCGCAGCGAACGCAAACTTCCCTACCGGATTCAGTCCGCGAATAAACGCTTCGAGCGAGTCGCGCCAGGAGGAAGCGGCCGGTGTAACTTCAGCTCTCTTCGGGACGGCCTCTTTCGCAGTGACTTTTGCGAGCGCCTTCGCAAACTCGACGCGCTTGCGTCGCTCGGCTGACACTAAAAATCTTGCTTCAAACTTGCGCCGCTCCGTCTCTGAAAGCTCTTCGCGCACGTACTCGTCAATCAGGTCGTTCTCGACTGTCGTGATCGCGGCCAAGTATTCCTTATCTTGAAACGCGCGGTCTTCAATCTCGATCTGCTGCTCCTCCGGCAGTTCGCCGAGCAGATATCGCACTATGAGTTTGTCGCTGTTTGGATCAGCCGTCATATCTACAAGTTGTCTTTTTTGCACCTAAGAATCTAACCAAAGCGGGGACCTTCCACTTATTAGTGGCACGAAAAGCCATTTCATCACACGCGTGACGCAGATTTTTTTACGCGCGGATTAGACACTCTTCGACGCATCCCTGAAGTCGCTCGCGCAGCCGCAAAGCCCTCATTCTCAACGTGTTTACCGGAATTCCGAGACGCTCCATCAACTTCTTGCGGTTCTGGATCTTTTCACTCTTCTCGCCCTGGTAATACTCGAGAATCAGTTCGCGATTCTCATTCGACAGCGTTTGCAGACAACTTCTGAGACAGACCACGCGCTCCTCCCCGTCGTCTGCAGTGACATAAGCCTCGCCCGAGCTGCCCATTTCCGTCAGTGCCGACTGCTCTCGCTGCCGGCTTTTGAGGATCTCGAGCAAGAGCAGACGCGCGACGCCCATCGCATAGCCGGAAGGATTGATGATCTCTTCACCATCCGCGACTTTTCTAGCGATGCGATTGATGGTTTCGTCAGCGTGGTCTTCCGGAAAAGAGCAACCGCGCCAATCAAAGAAGCGCATGAGGTTGGTACGAATCTCGAGGTACTTTTCGCCGCCGCTTTCGCGGTCGCCGCCGCCCAAAGCAAGCAACAACTTGTCGAATGCTTCCTGCGTCAACGTCCACTTTTGCCGCGCAGCGGCAGACTCATTGGCCGAGTCGTTTGCGATCTGAGCGTGATCCTGCCCGTCGAACATCGGAATTCCGATAGAAGCGTACACCGCAAACTTCGAATTCGTGAGATGGGAGGTTCAGCTTTTAACGCAAGGACGCAGAGCGAGACTATCGCTTGATGGCGTCGTAAAGCTGTCGCGCCATGTCAGCGTCGAGGCCTTTTAGCGCTTCGTATTGGGCCATCGCTGCGGTCTTGTCGTTTATCGCATAGTAAGTGAGGGCGAGATTGAAATAAGCCTGGGCCAGCTTCGGTCTCAGTTTAATAACCTCTTTGTACGACTCAATCGCCTCCGAGTAACGACCGGCGTTGTAGAGAGTCAAACCGAGGTTGAAATGTGCGGAAGCGTTGGTGGGTTCAATCTCCGCGGCTTTCTTGAGCGCGTTGGCAGCATCGTCATAACGCTTCAAACCGTTGTAAGCGTTGCCGAGATTCTTGTAAGCGTAGGACCGAATCTCGTTTCGCTCCTGAAATCCCGTTTTGTAGGCTTCGCCTGTCTCACCGAGCAACTTGATCGCCTGTAGACTCGCATCCGCAGCTTCCTGGTAACGATCGCTGTGATTGTAAGCAAAGCTGAGGTTGTTATAGACCTCGGGACTCGATGGATCACGCTTCAACGTTTCCTGGTAAACGTCGATCGCCTCGGGATAACGGTTCAGTCGGGCCAGTGAAAACGCAAGCGGCAAATACGCTCCACTGTAATCCGGTTTTAATTTGAGGGCTTTCTGGTAAGAATCGACCGCCTCGGCAAACCTGCCCTGATCCACCATGACATTTCCCAGTCCGGCAAACGCGCGTGCATCGTCGGGAGCGATCTGCGCGGCGAGTCGATACTGCTGTTCAGCTTCCTCGTACCGTGGTTTCGGCGCACTTCGAGCAGCATTCGCGCGGGCAATGATTGTGTCCTGCTGGCGAACTGGTGGTTTGCGAGTGGTCTTGACACGACCGCCACCAGTCGCGCCACCACTAGTCGCCACGAGATTCACTGTCGGGTTTTGTGGCGCCCGAAAGACTAAGGCTGCGCCGCCCGTGATATCACGTACCAGACTACCACCACCCGTGATGTCCTGGGCCGTGACCCACGCGATGGGAGACAGGGCAATCGCAACAGCTAAACAGAATACCCAGAAAAAACGATTTCTCATGCGTAAGTCGTAATCCTCCGGCGAAGATTACAACTCATTCCGGCCACAGATACAAGTTTTGCGCCACCAAAAGACACAAAAGCGCAAAAAGCCAGCTAATACTCGCGCACGCCCAACACCAGTGGTCCGCCCAGATTAAGTGCCTCACGCACCGCTACCGAATCGAATTGAATTGTCGACGTACCGGCACCGTTGGTCGTGAAACTCGGTGCCAGAAATCCGCCGGTGCCGTTTTGATCGAATCGCGCTACCGCCATCGCGCCGTAGATATCTCCATTGCCGCCACCATCTCGATTAACGGTGCCGCCACCGAGAACGAGGATCAGGCCGTTGAAACTGGGATTGCCATTCATCTGTAAATTACCGGTGACAATTAACAAGCCGGCTCCGCCGTCCAGAACGCAATCGCCATCGACGAAGGTAAAGGCGGGCGCCGACGCATCGCCTGCATAGCCGTCGAAAGAGGCGAAGTACCTGTTTTGATTGATGGCGTTGGCTTTCTCAATAGTCAAAAAACTGCGAGCCTCATTCGCGCTCTGAAGCCAGGACGGTAATGCTGACGCACTGATGTTGCCGGCAACTGGATCGCCGACGGTGTTTTTAGTAGCCTCTGCGCTTTGTATCGCCATGTCTGCATCGGTGTTTGAACCAAATGTAGGCAACACATTCGTGCTGCCACCATGATCGTGACCAGAGTAGTCCTTTGCCGCGCTGTCACCACTGGTGAAAGTCTGCGGCGTACCGTCTTCAGAGGACCGCATCATGATCGTTGCCACGGGATCGTAATCAAAGTTTGTTCGCTTAACTGCGAGCTCCAGCTTCTTGATCGCTCCTTTTGGACCATAGCCTGTCACCTGCAAACGCAACCGTGTAGGTTCGCCATTTTCCTCGGGTGTGTTATCCGGATCAGTCACCACGACGCTGAACGCGATTCCGTTCTGTGGCGAATAACTCGGAGTCAGACTCACGCGGTCGGCAACGTCGGAACCAGGCGGCGTGTAGTTGTAGTTCAACCAACCAGACAAACGCGCGCTCGTCGAAGAATCGGACGGATAATTTGAAGCACTGAGAGTGACCGCCTTGCGAAAATTGATTTTGGAGTCGGCTGGCATGCCGTTGACGGGCGCGACATTTCCACGAAGCACATTTAGAGTTGCCTGAAGTCCGCCTTCCGCTCCGTAATAAGCCTGCATCTCCGCGGTAGAGTCGACCGCCGTTCTGAGGGATATCGTCGAAACGAGAATCAATGTTCCGCCGGCAGCCAGCAGCAATGTCGACAACATCAAGACAATCAACAGCGCAGCGCCACGTTCGCATTTGGCATCAGCGTCACGTTCTCGTTTGGCAGTAGCGTCCCGTTCGTATTTGGCATCAGCGTTTCGATGGATCGGGTCAGTACCGTAACGCGGTAGCGTCGGGTCGACGTTACGCAACTGACCTATCAATCTCGAAATGCAACGTCGACCCGACGCTACCGCGTTACGGTACTGACCCGATCCATCTGATCTCCGATATCGAACTGCATAACTACTCATTTCCCCTCAGTAGACCAGCAAATCCGAATTCCGCAACGTGACGTCTGAGACGAGCAGAACGCTTTGAGCCGGTTGAAAGCCCGAGGTTCCGGGACTGCCGACCTGCTCCAATTGCACACAGACAGCAATAACTACGTACTTCGCCGCGCTCGGACTTACTTCCGCGGCGGAAGCGCCGGTTATGTTGCACCCGGAGGTGTTGTAGGTGACCTTTTGCGCGTAGTAATGCATGTGTAAACTATCAAGCCGATTTGCCAGCACAGTCACCCTGCCGCCCTCCGTTGCGTACTCGTCAAACCTCGCCAGCAGATTTGTATCGCTGTCCCAGTAGATGAAGTACTTAACGTCTTCCGCTGAGTCTTCACCTGCTACGCCGATTCCGTTTCGTGCAGTTGTGCTGGCAGTCTCGTCATACTTATTCAGATTCGAACGGATGCGAATCACGCTGTTGCCGTTCGTATCCGTGCCTGTGTCACCTGCGACAATTCCGTTGCCCGCGAGATTGAACCCAGCGCTGGCAATCTCTCGCGACATGATGTTGAGCGCTCTTTGAGCATCGGCCAGCGCGTCGTTGTTTGCGTTCGTTCGAGTACGAACATTCAAGGCGCGCGCCAAAAGCACTGTGGCGATGCTCATCACGGTGAGCGTCAATGTCATCGCGAAGAGGAGCTCGATCAGCGAGAAACCGGCACTGGATTTTGTCTTCAGCTCGTTCAACATCTGCTGTTCCTCACAATGAGCGGTAAGGTCCTACCTGCTGGGCCGCGCGGGTAGTCACGAGTGTTACCGATCCAAAAATCGTATTTACCTCGCCCGCCCATTTTGCGCTCGCGCTCACGGGCGTGACCTTAACAGTGATCGTTTTAAGCGCCGGCACTGAATTGACGATCGCGGAATCTGAAATCGTTGTGTTCACGGAATACTGCCGGCCCAGCCGCGTCACGGTTGTAGTAACACCACTAGCTGACGTCGCATTGAGCGATGAATCCAAGAACGCAACGCTCCTGAGCTGTTCCATGCGTTGTTGTGCCACCGCCGTCGCCATCTCGCGGTCAGCCGCGTTGGAAGTGCTGTTTGCGGCGTAAGTAAACAGACCGGCTATACCCAACCCAACGATGGCCATCAACACCATCGATATCGCGGTTTCGAGCAGCGTAAAACCGGCTTGATGTTTGACTTGATCCGTCATCTGTTCCTCTATTGCACCCTGACATCCACAGTCTGAGAACCGCAGTCCGAACTGAACGTCACGCTTCCGCTTACTTTCTTTACCGTCACTGTGAAGGTTCCGGTCTCCGATCCATTCAAAGTTCTCGATGCGGGAGAAACTTGTATCTGACCACTGTTACTCGAGGTCGCAGTGACCGTTGTCGTTCCAGTATGGTTGTTTATGATCACAGATATAAGGCCCGAACCATTTTGCACGACTGTCAACGGCCTCGGAGATGCCGCGAGCGAACACGGCGCGGGAGTTGAACCGGGGCTCGGCGATGGCGACGGACTTGATGTTGGCGTGGGCGTCGGAGTTGCCGTTGGTGTTGGCGTTGGCGTCGGCGAATTACCGTTACCATGGCCTGGAGGAGTTGGCGTCGGAGTGGCAGTGGGCGTCGGAGTCGATGTCGGAGTCGGTGAAGCGCCAGGCGAAGCGCCTGGACTCGGTGAGGTGGATGGTGTCGGTGTCGGATCGGGAATCACGTCGCCTGAGACATTCGTATTATTGGTGACGCTCGGAATAGAAGCGTCATGAAATATCGAGGAGTCGATCGTCACGTCGCCTGAGCCGGTGATGTTCACATTGGCGGTGCCGCTCTCGTTCCCGAACCCGACTGATATTTCATTCGGTATTCGTCCACGCCAGTCAAACGTGATCGTTTGCAGTGTAGTTATGAAGCTGACGCCGCTTTCGAGAGAAAAGGTTTGAGTTGTTACAGTACCGCCGCCGCCAAAATCCATCGTCACGCTGTAGGTTGAGGTCGTGAGCATTTGCACTGTCGCCTGACCATGGCGACGGATCGCGTCGGCTCTTGCTTGCTCTACATAAGCGGCAAACTGTCGCGTGGAATTCGACAGACGCATCGCCGCGCGCACTCTCGTGATTCCCATGATCGCAAGCGACGACACGACAGAAACGATCACGAGTGTGATCAGCAATTGCAGCAGAGTAAAACCAGACTGATCTGAGTATCTTCTCATCCTCTTAACTTAGGGAGGGAAAAACGCCAGAGCGATCCGACCGCTCGGCGTGGCGTTCTACCTGGCAGAAAATCGGGAGGGGAAAAGGACTTCTTTCAGAAATAGCCACAAAAAAGCACAAGAGCTACAAACAAGCTGGTCCACTGCACAATCCGTTCCAAAATCGGTTTTGTGTCTCTTGTGCCTTTTTGTGGCTGAAACTCTTTGTGGCTACTTCACGTCCTTCAGCCCATCGATCACAACGCGCGCAATGGTCGGAATGATCTCACGCTCATTCGCATGATTGGTGGTGAATGTCGCCAGCACAAACTTGATTCCGTCAGGCATCTCGATGTAGGCAACGTCGTGGCGCGTCGTGCTGGTCCAGCCGGCTTTGGACCACAGACGCACACCTTCGCGGCCTTGCAGTGAGATACCGGTAAAGCCATGTCCCTGATCGTCGTTGTCGCTGACTTGTCCGGTGTAGTCTCGCTTCAGCAGATCCATCATCAACGTGGTGCGCGCCGGGTTCGCGGCTTTTCCGGTGACGATCTCCATCAGCAAACGCGCAGTAGCGTCGGTGGTCAGCTTGTTCCGATTCTCGCCATTCGGACCGCGCGACACGCGTTCGCGGCCGTAAGCATCTTCACAAAACGTCTTTTGGTTGACGTTGATGTTGGTGTAGCCAAGCCCGGAAAAGTAGTGATTGACGGCGTTTCGTTTATTTTGCCACTCCTCCATCTCTTTCGGCGGCAACTCGTAACCGCCGGTCGTCTGCGTTAACACATCGACCACGTACTGCGTCGCTTCGTTTGATGAGTCTACGATCATGTCGCGTAGTGCACGTGTCAATTCAGGAGTTTCTTCGATCTTTTTGTCTTCGAGCCAACGCTGCGACGCGACGAGGTAGAACAGCTTTACCACGCTCGCGGGATAGACGCGCTCGTTACCGCGGAAGCTGGCGGTAACTGGACGCTTCGGATCGCGCAGATCGATCAGCGTGATCGAGAGTTGGTCCTGTTGGAGCTTCTTGTCTGCAAAGCGTTGGAGCGCAGTGTTGGCGGCGCGGTTAACGAGGTCTTGTAAAGAAGGTTGGGCTGCTATTGGAGCGCAAAGAAACAGAAGAACGCAAAGTGCAACGGTTGTTTTCCTCAACATGAATGGTCCTCATCTGTCTTCATCCGTGTTATCCGTGGCTCAGGATACACAGATTACACGGATTTTGTTATAAGGCATCACGTGCGGAACAAACCTGAGGCGGACCTGGTCCGTGGCATACGTCGTTGGGACCTGGTCGCGATTGCCATCAACGGCATCATCGGCGCCGGAATTTTTGGTCTTCCCTCAAAAGTTTACTCGCTAATCGGCACTTACAGCCTGATCGCGTTCGTGGTCTGCGCGCTGATCGTGGCGCTGATAATACTTTGTTTTGCCGAGGTGGGCAGCCGCTTCCAGGAAACTGGTGGTCCATATCTTTACGCGCGCGAGGCGTTCCAACCGGCTGTCGCCTTCGAAATCGGCTGGTTGATCTGGCTCGCGAGAACCACTGCGTTCGCCGCCAATTGCAATCTGCTGATCAACTACCTGAGTTATTTCTGGTTGCAAGCGACTGTTCCAGTCTGGCGTGCTTCGATCATCGTGTTTGTGGTTATAGTGCTGGCGATCATCAACGTGCTGGGAATCAGGCAAGCAGCGATCGTGAGCAACGTCTTCACCATCGGCAAGTTGGTACCAATGATTCTTTTTGTCGCTGCCGGTCTGTTTTTTCTAAACCCGCAGGCATACGAATTTGGTCCACCGCCGAGCACGGGCGCTTTCTCACAATCCGTTTTGTTGCTCGTCTACGCGTTTACCGGCTTCGAAATGGCGACGATTCCTGCTGGCGAAGTACGCGATCCACAAAGAAACCTGCCGCGAGCGTTGCTGATCGCAATCCTCGTGGTCGCCGTTCTTTACATCATGATTCAGGTAGTTTGTGTCGGCACGCTGCCCGAGTTGGCCCAGTCGCAAAAGCCGCTCGCTGATGCAGGCTCGCATTTTCTCGGAACGGCCGGTGGCGCAATCATTTCGGCAGGGGCAATCATTTCAATTACCGGTAACTTGAACATACTGTTGTTGTCAGGTTCGCGTCTGCCGTTCGCGATGGCAGAGCAGCAACAGTTGCCAGCGTTCATCGGCAGCATTCATCGGCGCTTCTTCACACCTTATGTCGCGATCCTGATCACGGCGGGATTGATGCTGCTGCTGACATTGAAGAGCTCATTCGTTGCGGCGTTGACGATCAGCACGATCGCGCGGCTGGTGACGTACGGTGCGACGTGCATCGCGCTGCCGGTGTTTCGCGCTCAACGCAATGCGCCCGCACCTGCGTTTCGACTGCCAGGCGGACCAATCATTGCCGGTATTTCATTCTTATTGATCGTCTGGCTACTGCTTCACAGCACTCTGGCAGAGGCGGAAGCCGCAGCATGGGCGGCGGGCGCCGGTCTCCTGGTCTACTTTGCTTACTGGAGCTATTCGCGCTCTTCGTAAACCGCTCGGCCGTCGACTATGGTCATCACGACCTTAACGTTCTCGATTTCCTTCGGATCGATCTTGAAGATATCGCGCGAAAGCAGCACGAGATCAGCAAGTTTACCGGCGGTAATAGTTCCCTTCACGTTCTCCTGAAACTCCGCGTAGGCCGAGCCGACTGTGTAAGCACGCACGGTTTCTTCCACGGAGATCTTCTGTTCAGGTATCCACCCTTTCGGGTTCTTACCGTCGATGGTGCGGCGAGTGACGGCGGCATAAACGGTCAACAATGGGTTAAGCGGCGCAACCGTCCAGTCAGTGCCAAATGCCAACGTCGCGCCCGAATCAAGCAACGAACGAAAGGCGTAAGTGGTTTTTGCGCGCTCCTTGCCGATTCGCTTCTCGGCCCAACGTCCATCGTCGATGGCGTGGTACGGTTGCATCGATGCGATCACCCGATCGCGTGCGAAACGCGGAATGTCTTGCGGACGCAAATGCTGCGCGTGCTCGATACGAAAGCGTCGATCCCGTTGCCCGTTTTCCCGTTCGACCTGTTCGTAGATGCTCAAGATGAGATCGTTGGCGCGATCGCCAATCGCGTGAATGAGAATTTGCAAACCAGCGCGATCTGCTTCGGTGACCCGCTTAAGCATGACGCCCTCGGGATACATCTCATCGCCCGCGATTCCGTTCGTCGATGGATCGTCGCGGTAAGGCTCGTAGAACAGTGCCGTGGTCGATCCCAGGCTCCCATCGGCAAAGCCTTTCAAGCCGCCAACCCGAAGCATTTCGCTACCAAAATGTGCACGCACGCCTGTTCGGGCCAGGCGTTCCCACGCAGGCAACGGCGAAACGGCATAAATGCGCGTCTTTAATTCATCATGGTCCAACAGCGTTTGATAGATACCGACGTCAGTACCGGCCGACATGTCCTGAACACTCGTGACGCCAAGTTTTGCCGCATAATTTGTCGCGGCGCGCGCAGCAGCCAGTTTCTCATCGAAGGTTGCGGGTGACACCACTTTCCAAACAAAACTCTGTGCTGCATCCTTGAGCACTCCGGTCGGCTCTCCTGAGCTGTCGCGAACAATCACACCGCCGGGCGGATCGAGCGTCTGACGTGTTACGCCGGCGAGTTTCAGTGCCAGACTGTTTGCCAGGGCCATGTGACCGTCGAGACGATTGACGAAAACCGGAGTGTCTGGAGTAAAACTGTCGATCAGTTCTCTTGTGGGTAGTTTCGCGTCGGGCCAGCGTTCGTGGTCCCAATCACCGCCCGTGATCCAACGACCCTTCGGTAACTTTTCAGCAAACGCTTTGATGCGCGCCGCAAACTCCTGCGGTGAACTCGCGTCGCGCAGATCGACACTCGAAAGCTGAAAGCCGCCGCTTAAGAAATGCGTGTGTGCGTCGTTGAAGCCGGGCAACAGCAATCGCTTCTTTGCGTCGATGATGCGTGTCGTTGGACCAGCGAGTTTCCTGACCTCTTTACTCGTGCCGACTGCGACGATTCGATTCGCGTAGATCGCCACGGCTTCGGCAAGCGGCTGCGCCGGATCCATCGTGTGTACGACAGCGTTAATGATGATCGTATCGGCTACGAGCGTGGGCTTATCAGCATTCATAAGACCAGGAGAAAACGCTATCACGGAAAGCAGCAGGACTGTGGTTTTCATAGGCGCCAGATTGTACACTGTGTTTTCGCCACAAAGAGGCACAAAAATGATTTAGCATTCGCGGGCGTGAATAATCTAATCGACAATCTGAACGCAATTGTAGGCAAGGAGAACGTCCTCTCGAAGCCTGACGAACTGCTCGTCTACGAGTGCGACGGGCTGCCGCAACACAAACACCGTCCTAGCGCAGTCGTCTTTCCTTCTACAACCGACGAGACCGCCGCTGTCATGCGCGAGCTCGCGCGAGCCAAAGTTCCCTTCACACCACGCGGTGCGGGCACTGGTCTTTCAGGTGGCGCACTGGCGCTCAACTCCGGCGTCGTCATCGAGATGGCACGCATGCGTAAGATCTTGCGCATCGACGTCGAGAACCGTTTGGCCGTGGTCCAACCAGGTGTCGTCAACCTGCACGTCTCGCGCGCGGTTGCGCCGTTTGGTTTGTATTACGTTCCCGATCCGTCATCTCAGCCGAGTTGCACGATCGGAGGAAACATCGCTGAGAGTGCGGGCGGAATTCATTGTTTGAAATACGGCACAACCACAGACCACGTGCTTGGCTGTCGCGTTGTGCTCGCGGGCGGTGACGTTGTCGATCTCGGAGGCGTTGGAGGCGAAGCGCCGGGTTACGACTTGCTGGGAACGTTTATCGGTTCAGAAGGAACATTCGGCATCGCAACTGAAGCGACGCTGAAGTTGGCCCAGATCCCACCCGCAGTCCGCACTCTGCTCGCAGAGTTTGGTGAAGTGAACGACGCGAGCCATGCTGTTTCCGCAATCATCGCGGCGGGCGTGATGCCGGCAGCGCTCGAGATGATGGACCGCGAGATCATTCGTGCCATCGAAGCGAGCGTCTTTGCAGCGGGTTTGCCGCCCGATGCTGGCGCGGCTCTGTTGATCGAGTTGGACGGTATCGAAGCTGGTCTCGACGACGAAGCGCAAAAGGTGACGAGCATTTGCATGGAGTATGGTGCTCGCAACTGCCGCTACGCGCGAGACGAGGCTGAGCGCAAGAAACTGTGGGCCGCGCGCAAAGGAGCGTTTGGCGCGATTGGCCGTATCTCACCCGATTCGATGATTCAGGATGCGGTCGTGCCGCGTTCGCATCTACCCGAAGTGCTCGGCGCCGCTTACGAGATTGCGGCAAAGTATCAACTGCGAATCGCAAACGTCTTTCACGCCGGCGACGGCAACCTGCATCCGCTCATCTGTTTTGACTCTCGTTTTCCCGAAGAGGTCGCGCGCGTTCGCGAGGCTGGCCGCGAGCTGATGGAGGTTTGTGTCGGGGCCGGTGGAACGATCACCGGTGAACATGGCGTGGGTTTGGACAAGCGTGAGCTTCTGCCACTGGTGTTTTCAGAGGCGGACATGAACGTGATGCTCGCAGTCCGCACGGCTTTCGATCCGCTGGGTCTCTGCAATCCAGGCAAGATCATTCCGATGCTGCGCGGGTGCGGCGAAGGTAAGGCAGTGGCAACGGATACCATTTCGGCTAAACCAGTCATGGTATCGTCAGTACCTCCTCACTATCCGCGAGTATCTGCAACCTCCGTTTCATCCGCGGCAGTAACTCCCGCTTCGATTGAGGAGCTTGCGGAGATCGTAAAGCTCGCCTACGCTGAACGCCGGACCATCACGCCCGCTGGTGGCATGACGTTGTTTAATGGGCTCAATGGCAAACCAACAACTGATCTGGTTATCAACACAACTCAGCTCGATCAAATCATCGAACACGAGCCGGCGGATCTGATCGCAATCGCGCAAGCAGGCGTGACTCTCAAAGCCTTCAACGAAAAACTTTCGGAGAACGGTCAATGGCTACCGCTCGATCCACCTGACGATGGTCGCGCAACACTCGGTGGCGTCGTGGCGACTGGTCTCGGCGGCGCGCAACAGTTTGGTTACGGCCGCCCGCGTGGATCAGTCATTGGCATGAAGGTGGTAATGGCTGACGGCTGCGTGATCAAAGCGGGTGGTCGCGTGGTGAAGAATGTGGCCGGTTATGATCTGTGCAAGTTGTTCACTGGCAGTTACGGCACCTTGGGCGTAATCACCGAACTGACTTTCAAGCTACGGCCACGGCCGGCGCGCGAAGTGACAGTGCTGGCAGTCGGCCCCATTGCTGAACTTCTTTCCGCCGGTCGCGCCATTCTCGATGCGAGGCTCTTTCCTGTGGCGGTGGAATTGGTCTCATCGGCCTTCGCGAATCAACTCAGGCGGGGGCAAGCCACCCTTCCTGACTTGTTCTCTCACTGCATCAGCACTCATCCTAATGCCGCGGCTCTTTTCGTCCGTTTTGCGGGAAACGAAAAAGGCGTGGCATATCAGGTCGAGCAGTCGTTGATTCAGATCCGAAAGTCTTCGCCAAAATCGACCGAGGTTGTCACAGACGACACGACACTCTGGCAAACAGTTGCGGCTATGCCTTTACAACAGCGACCGTCATTCGCTACGCGGGTGCTACCGACGCAACTCGCCGACTCAATTCGCCGTCTCGATCCGCAATCGTTGTGGCAAGCCGGCGTCGCAGATGGACGAATCCGAATGCTGAACCAGCCCGCACCGAAAACCAACGCGCCAAACTCTTTGGATCAACGCATCAAGCAACAACTCGATCCGTCGAACTTATTTAAAGGACACCAAGATGAACCCGCTTCGTAAACTTGGACGAATTCTCGTAATTGCTATCTTCATCAACGCTTCCTTAGCGCCGCTCGCTGCTCGTGAGCCTGTACGCGCGAAACATGGAATGGTGGCTTCAACAAACGAAGTCGCGTCGCATGTTGGCGTCGAGATCATGAAGCGTGGCGGTAACGCCGTCGATGCGGCGATTGCGGTAGCCTTCGCACTCCAAGTCACGCATCCAGCCGCGGGAAATCTCGGCGGTGGCGGGTTCATGATGATTCGTCTCAAAGACGGCAGAACGACCGCCATCGACTATCGCGAGATGGCTCCGGCCGCAGCACATCGTGACGTTTATCTCGATAAGAACGGAAACTTGATCGAGGGTGAAGGTGGCTCGCTCGTCGGCTACCGCGCGGCGGGAGTTCCCGGAACAGTGCGCGGCATGGAGTTGGCGCTTAAAAAATACGGCTCGGGCAAACTCACCTGGTTGCAATTGATCGAACCCGCACGACAGCTCGCTGCGAACGGCTTCAGCGTCACTTACTCTCTTGCGCGCTCGCTGCACGGCAATCGCGAATATCTCTCGCAGTATCCGGAAACGAAACGAATCTATTTAAAGGACGGCACGTTTTACAAAGAAGGTGAGATCTTTCGCCAGCCTGAGCTCGCAGCGACGTTCGCGCGCCTGCAACGCCTTGGTCCAAACGAGTTCTACGAAGGCGAAACGGCGCGACTGATCGTTGCCGATATGAAACGTCACAACGGTCTGATGACGATGGACGACCTGCGCGGCTACGTCGCGAAGGAGCGCGCACCGTTGCGTGGCACTTACCGAGGTCACGAGATCATCTCGATGCCGCCGCCCTCCTCGGGTGGCGCGGTTCTGATCGAGATGCTCAACATACTCGAGGGTTTCGATCTGCAAAAACTGGAGGCCAGCTCGTCCGACCGTTTCCATCTCATGGCCGAGGCAATGCGTCGCGCGTTCGCGGATCGCGCAGAGTACATGGGCGACAGCGACTTCGTGAAGGTCCCCGTGCCGGGATTGATTGACAAGTCATACGCGGCGACGCTGCGCGCTACCATCAACACAGATCGTGCTTCGACGAGCGCGGAAGTGCGCGCCGGCCGTCCGGCTGGTTATGAATCGGAAGAGACGACGCATTTTACTGTCGTCGACGCCGAAGGAAATGCAGTAGCGAACACCTACACACTCAACAACTCGTACGGCTCCGCGGCGGTTCCCAAAGGCACCGGCCTTCTACTCAACGACGAGATGGACGACTTCGCCGCCAAACCCGGCACGCCAAACCTGTATGGTCTAATTCAGGGCGAGCGCAATGCCGTCGCGCCGAAGAAGCGCCCGCTATCGGCAATGACGCCCACGATCGTGCTGCGCAAGGACGGTAGTTTGTGGTTCACCATCGGCAGTCCGGGTGGTCCAACCATCATCAATACTGTTCTGTGCGTGATCACCGATGTGATCGACTACGACATGAACATTCAACAGGCGATCGACTTTCCGAGAATTCATCACCAGTGGCTGCCTGACGAGCTTGTGGGCGAACCGTTGGGATTGTCAGGAGACACGCAGCGCGCATTGACTTCGCGTGGACACAAACTCGCGAAGCTGCGTTATCTTGGCGACGCTGAAGGGATCATGATCGAAGAGAAGACGGGCGTACGTCTCGGCGCCACGGATCCACGGCGAAGCGACGGCCTCGCGGTCGGCTATTAGCCACAAAGAGCACGAAAGCTCAAAAAACAATGCAATCCTTGTCCGATGTCTTAGCAGGTAACGAAGAGAAGCTCCTGGCCTGCATTCATTGCGGTCTGTGCCTTGAAGCGTGTCCCACCTACGTCCTCACCGGAAACGAGAACGATGGCCCACGCGGCCGGCTCTACCTCATGCGCGCCGTCGCCGAAGGACGTTTGGAAAATACCTCCAACGCATTTGCAACGCATATCAATCGCTGTCTCGGCTGTCGCGCGTGCGAGCAGGTTTGTCCCGCCGGTGTCGAATACGGCCAGTTGCTCGAGGCCAGCCGCGAGGTGTTGCAACACGTCGAACCAAATCGTTTGTTGCGCTTCGTCTTGCGGCGTTTGTGGCTGTCGCCCACGCGATTGAAGATCTTCTTCGGCGCTTCGCGACTTTTTCGTGATCTCGGCTTGGCGCGCTTGTTATTGAAGTCGCGTTTGGCACGTCTGATCTCGCCGCGTGCTGAATTCGCGCTCGCTATGCTGGAAAGCTCTCGCCCAGTATTCAAGAACGAGCCCCAATCAACCCAATCCGATCAGCACGGCGAGAACGTATTGTTGTTCTCAGGATGCGTTGGCGAGGGATTGTTTAGCAGAGTGAACCGAGCCACAGCGCGAGTTTTGCGCGCGAATAATTTCAACGTCACTACACCAGCAGAGGAGGTTTGTTGCGGCGCGCTGCACGCGCACGCCGGAGACCTCGAAGGCGCGCGCCAGCTCGCGCGAAAGAATATCGCCGCCTTCAAATCTGATGCGCCGATCATCACCAACGCCGGAGGTTGCGGCGCAATGCTGACGACTTACGGTCATCTGTTTGCGAACGATCAAGAGCTGGCCGAGGAAGCCGCGAAATTCAGTGCAAGGGTTCGTGACGTGAGTCAACAGCTCGAAACTTCCGACATGCGAACGGCGCCGGCTCCAGTCGAAACAGCAGTGACTTACGACACCTCATGTCATCTTTTATACGGCCAACGCGCCGGTGACGCGTCAGAAAGAATGTTGCGCGCGGTTGCACGTGATAATTTTGTCGCGCTCAACGGCAGCGAACGATGTTGCGGCGCCGCCGGCATCTACAACCTGATGCAACCGGAAATGTCGCAGCGAGTGTTGAGAGAAAAGCTGGACCACATCAGGGAAACTGACGCGGAACTACTCGCAACCGGCAATCCCGGTTGCCAGATGCACATCGGCGCGGGCGCGCGTGTCGCGGGCATGTCGCTACGCGTGTGTCATCCCGTCGAGCTCGTGGACCAGGCCTACGAGAGCGCCGGACTTTATCGAGATCTCCGCCATGGAAAACAAGACCCTTAATCAGATCACGCTCACCATCCTCGCGCCACTCTTGATGCTCACCGGCATTGCCGGCTTGCTGATTCCCGAGCGATACAGCTTGCTGAGCGGAGCAACGCCGTACAATCTGTTTCATTTGATCTTCGGCGCGATCGGTCTGCTATTACTTTCGGCAAAGAACGATCTGTGGGCGAGTCTGTTTAATTTCATATTCGGCTTGATCGATCTTTACCAGGTGTTGGCCAGCGTCGTCGGTCTGACTCCGATACAGTATTTCCATTGGACGTATGCTGACGACGTGGTCCATGTGCTGCTCGGATTCGCACTGGCGATTATTGGCGGGTATGGACTGCGCCGCCGATCATCGTTAGTTTGAGGTTGCCATCCTCATCCAGGGCAACCAGATCTGCACGTTTACCAACTTCAATCGACCCGCACTCGCGATCGATTCCCAATAGACGCGCGGGATTCGTCGCAGCCATCTGCGCGACCTCCATGTAAGACGCTCCGAGTGAATGCATCATCCGAACGGCGTCGAGCATGCTGATCACTGAGCCAGCGATGCTGCCGGCGGCGTTTGCAGTGCGCCCGTTCTTAACCGATATCGTCTCGCCCCAGATGTGATAGTCACCATCTCCACTTCCCGCAGCCGCAATCGCATCGCTAATCAAACTGATCCCACGCGCGCCCTTCATCTTCATCAACAGACGCAGCATAAAAGGATCGAGATGCAGGCCATCGGCGATGAGATCGAACGTAACATCGTCACGCGACAATCCCCACGCGATCGGCCCAGGCGAGCGATGATGCAACGGCGCCATCGCATTCATGAAGTGCGTCATATGGCGAGCGCCCGCGTCACAGGCTTCGGCTAAAACTTTCAAGTCGGCGCGCGTGTGACCGATGGAGATCACCCAGCCTCGTGATTTCAACTCCCGCACCAGGTCAATGCCTCCGGCAACTTCAGGCGCCATCGTGATCATGCGCACTGCATTCTCCGGCACCCGCAGCGCGTCGAGATCTTTCGGTTCGGAATATGTCTGGAAGTATTCGGTATGTAGTGCACCGCATTGTGCCGTGTTAACAAACGGGCCTTCGTAATGTAAACCAAGAACACGCGCGCCGTTGGGATCGTTCAAACATTCCGACACGACAGCCGCAACGCTCGCATAGTTCTCATCACTTCCTGGCACGAGTGTTGGCAACCATGCCGTAACACCATGCGAAGCGAGATAGATCGAAACCTCGCGCAAGCTGCGGGCTGTTGCCTCCATCACGTCAACGCCGGTAGCGCCGTGAATGTGAATGTCGATGAAACCCGGCAGCAGTGTCGTACCTGAAAGATCGATCTGTTCCTCGGCGTCAATATTGTTATCGATCGCAGCAATCTTGCCGTGGGCAATGAGAACATCTACGCCCGCTTCGCCATCCGGCAAAACGATTTTTGCTTTTTTAAGAACAGTGGTCATCATAAAAACAGTGCGCCTCCTTGGAGTGCGCCGGCTTGCCGGCGCTTTGTCACCAAAGCGGTGCCAAGGCACCGCACTCCAAGGAGGCGCTCACTCAACGACCAGCGTAAATCTAGAACGTTAGCTTCGCGCCGAGCTGAATCGTGCGCGGATCGCGAACCGCATTCACCTGCCCGAAAGTGCCAGACGTGACGGCAATCTTGCTGGTGCCGCTTAGATTTCTGAAGATGGTGTTATTGAAAACATTGAAAGCTTCACCGCGAAGTTGCAGAGCCACCCTTTCACCAAATCGAATGTTCTTAAATAACGAGAAGTCGACTCGCTTTGTGGGTGGTCCATTAATAATCCCACGCCCGGCGTTTCCCACCACATTGGCGACTCCCGTACCAGTCGTTGGATTCGCCTGGAAGCAGGACTTATCGAACCACTGCTCAAATGTATGCGGCGCATTCGCGTTTGGATCACAGGTCATATTGGGGCGATTGCCGGCAACAAGCGCGGGGATATTACCAAGACCCGCTGCATCGAAATTGGTAGTTGGGGTAAAGCCCAGACCCGTTTGCAGCGTCACAATACCGGAGATCTCCCAGCCACCGAGAACGTTCCCAACCAGGTCGGTACGCTTGCTGAAGAACGGCAGGTCATAAATGTAATTCGCTGTGAAGACGTGTCGTCGATCAAGGGTCGCACGCCCGCGATCCAGGCGGTTGTTGTAAGAGTTCTCGGGTGCGTCACTCCGATCGCTAATGTTGTCCGTCAAATTCTTTGACCAGGTGTATGCCACATTAATTTGCGACGCGCCGGTCAATCGACGTTGAGCCAGTGCCTGTAGACTGTGATAGTTGGAGTTGAACTGAGGCGTGATCATGTTGATCGATCGGTAGCCTCGGTATGGTCTGATTTGATCGAGAATGTTGGATGATTGTCCGCCAGTACCGCCGAAATATGTTCCAGCCGTCTGACACGGAACGGTTGTGACACCGGGTGTCTGCAGGGTGTTTGCGCCAGTTGCGCAGCGTGCCGTCAATGCAAATCCGGGCGGTAGTTCATTCAGTTCATACGCACCGATCAAGTGTGTACCTTTAGAACCAAAGTAACCGACACTGAACAGAGTGTTGGTTCCGTACTGTTGTTGCCACTCGAAAGACCAGTGTTGCATGTACGGATCGTTCCAGTTCGGCTGTAACGCGCGAATGCTGAAGGGCGTATTTGACACGCCAACAGCCACGGGAACACCAGTCGGAACCGGCTGATCGAGCCGCGGAGTTACGGCCGCACTTCCCCCGGAAATAGCGCTGACAGTGAAGGTCTGCTGGTATGGCGGATTCGTCCCGATATTTTGTTCGTAAGTTCCATTCAGCACCTGGTCATAGTACATACCGTAGCCCATTCGAAGCGAAGTCTGGCCCTTCTTGAATGGGTCCCAGGCGATACCAATGCGAGGCGCGAAATCGCCTTTCGGTGCTTTCACGACGTACTTGCCATACGGAGAAGCAGTGGGTGTGCAAAGACCGAGCGTCTGGAAGTTTTGGCTGTTAACAATCAAGCCATTGCAAAAAGAGCCGGTGCCGGGCACACGATTGCCGGCGCCGGTAACCTGCGGAGCGACTGCCCGGTTGAAAACGGACGGATCAAAGTTTGACAATCTGCCATTTCGATCGTACGGCGCGCCGAAATACGAGTATCGAACTCCATAATACAGCGTGAAGTTTTGTCGCAGCTTGAACTCATCCTGAGCATAAGTTTCAACTGTGAACTGGCGCAGGTCCGCAACGTAATCAAACGCGGCCTGACTGAACGCCACGTTATTACCCATCAGAAAGTTCGCAAAACTCTGCCAGTTTGCAAACCTCGCGCGCAGTGTAGCGTTGGGTTCGGCAAGAGGCACAGGGGCCAGCGAGCTTGTTTGGACACCGCTATTCGGTGTGGTGTTGAGAAAACCGCTGAATGCGCCGCCATTGCTCCCGGCGAGAGCATTTTCATTCTTGCGGTAATACGAGTAAGTGCCTCCGAATTTCATCGAGTGACGGCCACTCAGCCAGCTCAAGTCGCCGGAGAAATTGTGCTTGTAAGAGAAGTTGTCGTAGTCGCCGAACGTCGTGAGAGTGCTAAAACCATTTCCGGAAACGGTGGGGACGAAGTCGCGGGTGCTCAGAAACGCCAGCGGCGGACTAATCGGAGAGTTGGCGAGTGCCATTGTGCCGATATCCTTACTGAGGATCTGCCCGTAACCATAGTTCCAACGGCCAACAACAACTACACGAGGACTCAATACGTAAGTAGCCTGGAAAGTCTGAGCTTTTCCGGGCGATTGGGTCTGGGTTGTTGAATTACCCGGCAGGTTTGAGCCTGACGAGAAAATCGAGCTCACATCGATGGTTGGGATCTTGTCGTTCTCAAAACGGTAGTACATCGACAATTTATCTGACCAGGTGTGGTCCAACCTTATGATCTCCTGCCTGAAATCAAAGACACCCAACGCCGGATAGATCAAACCGCGCGTTACCGGATCAGTTGGCGCGGGGAGTTTTTTGTAGATGAAATCAAGATATTGCTGTGCGACTGGATTGATCGGCACGCGTGAAGCGAGCGGAGTTCCCGCGGGAAGCACATTGGTACACGGCGCGGTGCCGCTGGTCGCGGCTGTAAAGGCACTCAAGCAGATATCGATCGGGAATACTCCCTGCCGCATGTTCAAGTCGGGCACACCTGCCGGAGCAGTCAGAAGTGGATAGCGCCGATCTTTCCGCTGCTCTTCTGAGAAGAAAAAGTAAGTGCGAGGCAGCTTCCTCGCCATCTTCCCATTACCTTCGCCAAAATTCAGAAAATAGACTGGTCCACCTACCGTGAAACCATAATCGTTATATCTAAAGGGGGCGCGTTTGGCTTTCCCGTTGGACTCACGTCCGAACGGAGGATTTGTACTACGATTAGAAATGAAGTCGTTAGCATTCAGAATATCGTTGCGTACGAACTCATAAAGAGAACCGTGAAACTCTTCGGCACCGCCTCGAGTGACAACATTGATTTGACCGCCACCGCTCCGGCCTGATTCTGCTGCAAATAGACTTCGCTGCACTTTGAATTCTGAGATTGAGTCGACACTCGGATACGCCTGGATGGTTATGTTCGAGCCACGATCCGTCACATCTGCACCATCAACTGTGTAAGTGTTCTGCGCGCTGCGTGCTCCGTTGACGGCGATGTTGACCGTGTTCGCCTGACCGGCGGGATTAGTGGTTCCGACATACACCTGATCCGCAAGGTCGTTGGTAACGCCGGGCGCGAGAGTTATCAGTTGTACCCAGTTGCGATTGTTGAGTGATAGCTCGCGTGCCTGATCGCCGTTAATGACTGTTGAGACAGTAGGTGTACCCAATTCCACAGCGACAGGATTCGATTCGACAGTGACGACTTCCTCAACATTGCCGACCTCCAGGGTCACCATAATGCCGCGCCTCTGTCCTACGTCGACTTTAACGTTACTCTCCACGTGTTTCTTAAAGTTCGGGGCTTCCACGGTGACGTCGTATAGGCCCACGTGCATTTCACTGGCCGTGAAAGAGCCTTCGTCATCGGTTGAAGTTGTGCGTACTACAAGTTTCTTTTCGCTGTCGGTGATGGTTACAGTCGCGCCTTTAACGGCGGCGCCATTTGCATCCTTAACCGTTCCCGTAAGCACGCCCGTAATTTCCTGGCCGAACGCGACGCCGCTCAGCCCGAACGCGAAAACCAGCAACAGAATGATTCTTTGGAAGCGAAAATAACGTTTCATGGGATATTCCTCTTCAAGGTTTAGTGGAAGGTACCTGCAGAAGCCGTGCTCGTAAAACGAGTGGCGGTCATTCTTACATATCGTTCCTACATGCTGCAACTAACCTAGCCATTATGGCACTAAAAGACTGCGCGTCGGATACGTTCCAGATACGCGCCGTCGGGATTCAACTCGCTGGGCCGAGCGGTAAAGTCATAGGAGAACAGAATAAAACCCTCGGCGTTGAGCGCACGAGCAACATTGATCTTTTCCACCGCCGACTCAGACGGTATGCGGTAAGCTCCGATGCCGGCCCAAACGTGACGCTTCGCCGCGTGCGCTGTCGTTGCCGCCACCTCAATCTGTTTTTGAAAAACGGCCGTATCGGTGGAATAGGCCATCGGGCAGGCCACATCCAAAATCCCCATCTGCAACCACCGTCGCCAATCCTGAAATCGACGCGTGTAAGCATTTTCATCGTTGGCAAAAACCGCGGCTGAAACCAGAGCGTCAGGACGTCGCTTCTTGACAGCGTGATAGATCCGTTCAACCAGCGCCGTCACTTGAGCGCGTTGGAAGTCTGCAAACTTTGCAGGGAAAAGTTCGGGCGCAGCCAAGGGATTTGTTTTCAGTGACCGCTTGAGTTCGCCGCGCTCGTCTGCATTCAACTGCGGCTCCAACCAGTCGCGAAACTTTTCCAAAGACGTGCGACTGTAGTCGAAGTCGGGACTGGCAAAGCGGACGTAGTCAAAGTGAAGACCGTCAACCGGATAATGTTTCAACACGTCCATCCAGATCCTATAGATATGCTCGCGCACTTTCGGATTTGCCGGTCCGGTGTAGACACCCTCCAACTCTGCACGATTCGCTTTGGACCATTCCACGATCTTCTGGCGGTAAGCCGGATCGCGTGGAGACATCCGGTAAAGTTCGGCCGCAACAGGTTTCGGCACCGCCAGCCATTCCGGATGTTTGTTATAGACGTGTGCGGGATCGCTCGGCAGCGCATCAAGGTTCGCGAGCAAGCTTGTATTCAACCAACCATGAACCTTTAAACCACGCTTGTGCGCTTCGGAGAGCGTCAGCGCCAGTGGATCGAACGTCGCCGGCTGATCCTTCAACTCAACCGCACGTGGTTCGACTCTGGAATTGTAGTAAGCGTCGCCGCGCCCACGGATCTGAACGATCAGCGTGTTGAAGCCGTTGTCGGCGGCGGAGCTTACGAGCGCATGGATCTTCTCTGGCGAAGTGAGGGTCGTGCGTACAACCCAGAGCGCACGCACTTCCTGCGCGGCCACTAGCGGACAGACGAAGGCTATCAGCCACAAAGCGGCACAAAAAACACAAATGTTTCTAGTGTGTCTTGCGCTCTTCTTCACATCAACAACTCTCAGTACTGGTAGCGCAGAGATACCTGGATATTTCGCGGCGCATACAACGTCGCCACGCCGGTAATCGCGCCGAAGTTTGTGTTTGTAATAGCTGAACTCGGAAAACCATACTGCACGTGGTTGAAAGCATTGAACATGTCTGCGCGCAACGTGAGTCGATGCCCTTCCCACGGCATCCCAAAGATCTTCGCAATACCGAAATCTATGTTCTTTACACCATCGAGAAAGAACGTGTTGCGTCCCAGAATCGGCGTGTTGAAGTCGGCGGTAGTCAATGTGCGAAAAGCAGCGCGCGGCAACGCGATGCGCGAAGTAAGAGGATCGTTAATGCCTCTGCCCAAAATGGAGGGATCGAGAATTACCGGCCGGCTCTCGCTGAATCCATCGAAGTTTAAATCGAGCGCCGTCGTCGTCACTGTGAATGGCGTTCCCTTCGCCAGCTTCGCGACTGCTGAAAATTGCCAGCCACCAAATGCCTGACCCAACCAGCCCTTGTCTCCGCTAAAGAATGGCAGACGATAAGTCCCATACATCGTGAACCGATGTGGCGTATGAAATCGCGAAAGTGCGCGTGCGTCACGGGCGTTGTTGCCGTTTTGATTGCTATCACCCGTTCCAACAAACGTTGCCTCGGATGTTGTATCGATCGCTTTGCTCCATGTATATGCAGCCTGGAAGTTAAGGTTCCTGCTCAGCCGTTTAGTCCATTCGAGCTGCATACCGTGGTAATAACTCCAGGCGGCGTTGGCGACTGCCAGGTTCGTGCCGTACAGACCGTTTGGCCGGCGCTCGTTCGTGCGCGGAACACGAAAACTGTATTCAAACTCACCGATTGGAACGACGACCGGGCACTGCGCGGTGAAAGGTGCGGCGGTGGTTCCGGTTGTACCGGCGCAAAGGAAATCGCTCGCTAACTTGATGACGTGCCCACGCAAGTTCGCTGGATTATTCGGATGATTGGGGACTAACACGCCGTTAACCGGATCGTGCAGCGGAAGATTGTCGAGCGCGTAACGCAACAAGCCAATACCGCGATTTCCCGTGTAGCTCACGCGCAACGCGGACGCAAAAGGCATCTGCCGCTCAAACGTGAAACTCCATTGCTGCGTGTAAGGCATTTCCAAGCCGGGATCGATCAGTGTAAGCGTATGGCGCGCGGTTTGTGGTCCAGGTACGAAGACAAAGCCGTTCGTCGGATCAGCGAGGTTAACCGGATTGAAGATCGAAGTAGCGATACCCGACTGGTTGTAGAAGAACGCATTCGGCGGATTAAATCTCACCGTGGCGCCGCCTTGTGAAAACACGGATTGGAAAATGCGCCCGTGAAAAATGCCGTAGCCGCCGCGGACAGAAGAATCGCCGGCGTTCCCGAGCAGGCGATGCATAAAGCCAGTCTCAAATCTCGGACTCCACGCGAAACCAAAGCGCGGTTCCCAGTTATCTTTGTCAGCCTTGATTCCGTAGTTGATGCGACCTGCTGCTTCCTTGGGCGCGGAGACGTATTCGTATCTCAAGCCAAGATTAAGCGTCAGATTATCGCGAGTTCTCCAACTGTCTTCGCCGTAGAAGTTTGCTTCGCGGATGCGATTTTCGAGAAAGAATGGACCGTAGCCTTTTTGATAATTCGGTGTGCAGCCGTTGATCAATTGATTGAAGCCGTTGCCGTAATTGATTCCGTTGCAGGTGGCAGTGGTGCTGCTGTAAAAACCGCGCGAAAAATTGTCGGCCAGATCGTCCAGTCGCTGACGGCGAATGTCCGTGCCCAACTTCACGTAATGCCGGCTGAAGAGCGTCGTGAAGTTGTAGACAAACTGGTTATCGGTCTGATACCGCTGGATCGGGAAATTGCCGGCGTTGCCGATAATCGACTGGCTGGTAACAGGCGTGGGATTGAAAAGACGAATGATTGGCGTATCGTTTCCGGCGGTGATATTTACCAGAGTAGTTCTCAAACCGAGTCCATAGCGGAACTCACCGACTGACTTGGCGGAAAAAAGATGTGTGTACGTCAGACCGAAGTTCTGCTGTTTGTGATTCTGATCGGCTCGCTCACCGCGAATGATGTCGTCCGCCGTAAACTTTTGTCGCGTGTATTGCCAACGAGCGGTGAACATATCCACGTCACGCGGGTTCCAATCGAGTCGTCCGGAATAATCGCGCGCGGGAAAATCGAAGCCTTGCTGGCCGCGAAACACTCTTGGACCAGCCGCGGGATCGTTTGGAACAGCATTGGCGAAACGATCGATGACGCTCTGAACGAACGCACGATTCGCGGGCGTGTTGTTGGCTGGTGTTTGCTGGAACCAGTTGGCCGGATTGCGCTCCGCCAAGGTGAAGACGTCACGGTTGAAGTTATTTGCACCCGTGTTCTCAGTATGGTCCAGGCTGACGAAACTGAACAGTCGATCACGGAACAGCGGAAAGCCTGACGTAAAGCCAAACTGATTGCGCCGAGTAACACCCTTCTTAACACCGGGCGAGAAGACGTTGTTAGCCGCGTTCAAAGCACTGTCGTTGTGATACCAGTAAACATCACCGTGAAGGTTGTTAGTGCCTGACTTGGTTTGGACCAAAACGACTGCGCCGTAACCGCGACCAAACTCGGACGTGAAATTATTAGTGATCACCTGAAACTCTTTGATCGTCGAGAGCGATACTCCCTGGCGGTTCTGATTTTCCGAAGAGTCGTCGTTGTTTACGCCATTGATCTGAAAAGTCGCGCCGCGTGTTCCAGTGCCGTTGAAGTTGATCGAAGAGCCTGATGAAGCGGTTGGATTGTTCTGACCTGAGGTCGGATTCTCCTGGAAGCCGGTAAACGTTTCGGCCAGCGTCAAGAAGTGCCCTGGTTGAAGGTCGGCTTCTCGATAATCTCCTGTGCATTCAGAGAGCCTTTGATTTCCGCGTTGGTCGAGTTGATAGGAGCCGCTTCCGATGTGACAACTACGGCCTCGGTGACTGAGCTCGGATTGAGTGTAAAGTTAATGACGAGAGTTTGGTTCAATGCGATTTCGATGTTCTCCTGGGCCACCTTGTTGAAACCTGCGCTTGATGCGGTTACGGTGTAACGGCCCAGCGGCAGAAACGAGGCGACATACACTCCTTCGCTGTTTGTTTTTAGATTGCGCTCCTGGCCCGTCTCCATGTTGCGGATGACGACATCCGCACCAGCTACGACGGCGCCCTTTGAATCACTGACAGTGCCTCTTAAGGTTCCAGTGACGGTTTGTCCGAAGGTTGCCGGCGCAACGAGTAGCACAAACGTTAAGCTCAGCAAGAAAAATGAACGGTTAGTTTTAAGGTCGAACATGGGGAGATCTCCTTAAGAATATTTATTTCTTTTGTGCCATTTGTGATAACTGATATCCCGGGCCGCGCAGTGCAATGCCGGGTCGAGCTGCGGTGATCTGATCGTTCTCAAGTACGGAGCCCCCGTTCACGATCACGTAACTGATACCCAATGGAAACTGGTGCGGCTTGTCGAACGTCGCCTGATCGATGATCGTGTTTTCGTCGAAGATCACAAGGTCAGCCGCAAAACCCTCGCGAATCAATCCGCGATCGCGAAAGCCAAACGTCTGGGCCGGCAAGGACGTCATCTTTCTGATCGCGTCTTCGAGCGAAATCAATTTCAACTCCCGCACGTAATGCCCGAGCACGCGCGCGTTGTTGCCGTAGCCACGCGGATGGGGAACACTCTCGTCGAGCTGCCGCACGCCACTGTCAGACGCGATCATCGTGAAGGGCTCCTGCATGATCCGTTTCACGTCGTCTTCGCCCATGCCGTGATAGATCATGCTCGCGCCGCCGGCCGCGTACATCTCGAGCATCTGCTCTATCTGACTCGTAACGTCTGACTTCTTCTTAACTTCTTTCGTGATCTCGGCGATCGTTTTGCCATTAAACGATTTGTCTGGACCATACGAAGCAACAACGGCAAACGAGTAGTCCTTGAAACCACTTCGCTTCAACGCGTCTTTCGTGTCGTTAATCGCGCGATCGTGCGTGGCTTTGTCTGCGAGTCGCTTCTTTGCTTCCTCCAAGCCGCCCGCGCGCAACCACGCCGGCAAGCGCGACTCGAGCGACGTGGAGCTTGCGGTGTACGCGTACTGATCCACTGTGACTGAAAGACCGCGCGCACGCGCCTCACGCACGAGACCCAGTGTCATCGGACTCTGGCCCCACAGTTTCTTGTTGCTGATCTTGAAGTGAGAAATCTCGACAGGCAGTCCGGCCTGCTCACCGATCTGAATGCTCTCGCGGATCGCGTCTGCTACTTTGTCGCCTTCGTTGCGCATGTGCGTCGCGTATAGGCCCCCATACTTCGCCGCCACACGCGCCAACGCAACGATCTCGTCCGTCTTTGCATAAGTACCCGGAACGTAGATCAAACCCGTGGAGAGTCCCACTGCGCCGTCTTTCATGCCTTGCTCAACCACACTCTCCATCTGTTTGAGCTCGTCGGGCGTGGGTTCACGATCGCCGAGACCCATCACTTTGCGTCGAACAGAACCGTGAGCAATGAGTGTTGCAAGGTTGACTGCGAGTGGCTTCTGATTCATGCGGCCGAGAAACTCAGCGACGTCCGTCGTCGACGTGCCGCAGTTTCCGGTAACGAGTGTTGTCACGCCCATGCGCACGAAGTTCTCGGCAGATGGGAGGTTGTAGATCGACTCGACGTGCGTGTGGACATCAATAAACCCGGGAGCAAGTATTTGACCGCGGGCGTCAATGGTCCTGGTCGCTGTTTCTGATCCTAAACGGCCGATACGCGCGATGCGTCCATCTTTGATCGCGACATCCGCGCGAAACCACGGGTTGCCGCTGCCGTCGACGATGCGTGCGTTAGTGATGAGGAGGTCAAAGAGAGGCGCGGGAGCTTCAGCATCGACGTGCACTCGACCAAATAGGAAAGTGCCGAGCGCAAGTGCGCTCAACACCAACGCCGTTGACTTGAGGAGAAGACTCGTAGTCACCGATACCAGTTCACGGACACTGCTTCTTGTTTAGCTTGCCTGCTTGAAGAACGGCAATTATAGGTCAATGGTTGGAATAATCATAGCTAAATGTTCTTATCTGTTTGATAAGAATAGTTGATAGCTCGATTTCGATATCCAATTTTTACTCAAAAGCTCTTGACGGAAATTTGTGCCGAGATATACTGCCGTCCACGCAAACCTTTTCACGCGCGTTTTAGCGGCTGCAACTCGTCAACAACTAAAGGAGGTCCCCCAATGTCGTTCTCCAAACTTCTATCGTTACTCTTGATCTTCTTGTTTGCTGCAACGGTCCTTGCACAAACAAGTACGTCACGTGTCACGGGCCGCGTCGTCGATACAAAACAGGCATCGATCCCCGGCGCCACTGTCACCATCACCAACGAAGCCACCGGAGTTTCGCAAACACAGACGACGACTGAAGCGGGCGTCTATGCTTTCGAAGCTCTTCCAGTCGGCGACTACACACTGACCGTCGAACAGAACGGCTTCAAGAAGTTTCAGAAAACAGGAAACCACGTCGAGGTAAACAATCCTTTGAATCTCGACGTGGTGCTCGAGATCGGGCAGGTGTCTGAGGTTGTGACCGTTCAGGGTGGTCCGGAGCAGTTGCAAACCGCAAACGCAACTCTCGGAAACGTCGTCGAACAGAAGGCCATCGAGACCCTGCCGCTTAACGGCCGCAACCCTCTAACGTTGTTGCTGCTCGAGCCTGGCGTGGTGCAGCGTTCGTTCGGAGGCGCCGGCTCGGGTGTCCACGTAAACGGCTCACGCGATCGCGCTTACAACGTAACGATTGACGGCATCGAAGCCAATGAATCAAGCGTACCTAATCCGGTGTCGAATCTTTATCGCATCAACCCTGACAACGTTCAGGAATTCAAGGTGACGACAAATAATGCGACGGCGGAGGAAGGTCGGAACAGCGGCGCTTCAATTTCGATCGCCACGCGCAGCGGAACCAGTGAATTCCACGGGACGGTATTCGGTTTCTTTCGTAACGATGCTTTGAACTCTAATGAGTGGTTTGCCAATGCCCAAAAGACAGACAAGCCGGTGATCAGGATGGGTCAATACGGATTTGAATTGGGAGGGCCGATTAAGAAGAACAAGACCTTCTTTTTTGGAAGTTGGCAGTACAACCGAGTCGACTTTACCCAGCCTATCGATCAGACCTTTGGTATTCCCATCGTCTACACTGCTGATGCTCGTGCAGGTATATTCCGGTACTTCGTCCCGGATCCAAATCATCCCGTTGTGGTAGCAGGCAACACGATCCTCCGTAATTCGCCGTTACTGGTGGATCCCGGTACAGGTGCTTTACGTGTTCCTGTTTGTCCAACTGCCACCAGCATCGGCTGTGTTCGCGTGTACGACACGAGAACAACGGGACTAGGTGGCAATAACGGATCAGCCAAACCACTTGATCCAACGGTAGCAAACCTTCTCAAGTTGTTCCCGCTTCCGAATAACTTCAGCTCTGGTGACGGATTGAATACGGCGACATTTCTGTGGAACCCTCCGACCGCAATCCGTGGACCGGCAATCAACGTTCGCGTCGATCACAATTTCAACGAGAACAACAGCGTGTTTGCTCGTTACCTCTGGTCTGACTACAACACGCTGAAAGGTGATCCACTCAATGGTCGCCCGCAGGTCTATCCAAACAATCCCCCGCAGGGTGAGGTGTTTCGTCGCACTTCGAATCTTGCAATAGGTTGGCGTCGAGTTCTTTCACCGCGTGTCGTGAATGAACTAACAGCGGGATACGGCCGGTTTGGGTTTTTGTTCACCCAGGGCGAAGCTAATCCCGCCTGGCCGGATGTACCACCGTATGACTTCACAAGTCTTAGCGAACCCTGGATCAACACGCCGCGCACGGCGCGTTGGGTAACGACGCCGCAGATTCTGGATAACTTAAGCGTGGTACATGGCGCACACGTGTTTCGCGGCGGTATTAACTTCCGGTTCTACCGGCACGTTGACCAGCGAGGTCAACCGGGAGGCATCAACGTCACACCCTCGGTAACATTCTCTCAAGCGAATCGAAATCCCTTTACCTCAGACGGGTTCGCCTCTGCTCTGAACATCAACACATCCAACGATGCGGGTACGTTGGGCAATCTCATTAATACTCTCTACGGTTTGCCCGCGCGGATCTCCCAAACGTTTATCTCAAATCTCAAAGACGACGCATTCCTTCCATTCAAAACGGGTGACAAGGTTACCTTGTATGCTGAAAAACATAATCTGGATCAATACAATTTGTTTTTCCAGGACGAATGGAAGGTCCGTCCAAACCTCACGTTGAACTATGGCGCTCGTTGGGAAATCAATCCTCCGGCGAACACGTCACCTCAGAACAACGTCTTTGTTGCCAGCAGTCCGATAGTAAGCAGCAGCGCAGTTACGTTCGTCCCCGCCAAACACTGGTACGAAGGTGACTTCAAATGGGCCATTGGTCCGCGGTTCGGTTTGGCTTATAGCCCTGACTTTAAATCGGGTTTCCTGAAAGCCTTGTTCGGCGGCAATAGCCAGAGTGTGATTCGACTGGGATATGGAATTGCTTTCGACACTATCTCGTCGTTTCAAGTCACAGCGGCAGCGGGAAGAACTCCCGGATTAGTGCAATCCTGCACAATTACTTTTCCGTTCACCACGATCCCGAACGGCTGTGTAGCCTCCACCACTGATCTATTAAAAACGGTAGCTGGTGGATTTCCCACAACGTTGGCGGCACCTTCAGCAAAACCTTCTACCTTCTTTACGCCACAAGCACAAACTCGAAGCAATGCACCACCAATCTCCGTCTTTGCTCCGCAGATGCAACTGCCGACGGTTCATGAATGGAATTTAGGTATTCAACGAGAGCTGCCGGGCGGGTTTGTAATGCAGGCGTCCTACATCGGACGTCGCGGCGAACACTTGTTCATGGCATACGACATTAACCAGATCAAGGTAGGACCAATTCTCGACTCGTTTCTGAAGCTACAGGCAAACAATCGGGCTACCAACTGCTTGCCAAGCGGTGCGACGCGCGATACGACCAAACCGGCATGCGTTCCCGTCTTTACAGCAGCGCAGATTCCATTGCTCGCAGCCAGTGTGACAGGTATCAATGCTGCCTTTGTGAATTCCACCACTACACAGGGAGAATTGAACGTCAACAATATCGGCGGTACGGCCCGAAGAATTGAAGACACTACGTTAGCTTTCAGGCTTCGGCCGAATCAACAGTTTGGTGTGATTACATATCTGGACAACAGCGGCGACTCGAATTATCACGCAGCGCAGTTTACGCTGCGGCGCCGGTTCAGCAGCGGCCTGGGCATCAGCATGGCCTACACGTTTGGAAAGTCTATCGATAACCAATCCGTCGATCCTGTGGGCGCCTCGTCAGGCGGCGGCTTGTCAACAACTAATTCGCGTACACCAACTGATATTCGCGACTTTCGTCAAGAACGGGCTCGATCAGACTTTGACCGTACTCACGTATTCACTGGCGCCACGGTTTGGGAAGTGCCACTTGGCCGCGGACGACGGTTTCTTGGTTCATCGCACGGCATTGTAAATCAAGTGCTCGGCGGTTGGACCATCAACACGATCTACACGATCATGAGCGGAGAACCATTTGCCGTTCGCAGCGGCTCATTCACCGCAAATGGAAGTCATGAATCACGTGCGGGCGTGCAGATACCGATTAAACCGCAGCTACAAGAGCTGCCGGGTCAGACATTCGCGGGCCCTGTTCTCTTTAAGCCCGTAACGCTGACCACCTGTGGCGTCGATCCTTCCCAGGCCTTTTGTCTTCCGGCACCTGGCCAGGAGGGCGCTGGCCGGAACATCTTTACGGCGCCGAGTTACTGGAACGTAGATCTCGGGTTTATCAAAACGTTTGCCATCACTGAACGTGTGAAGGTCCAGTTTAGAACTGAGATGTTCAATGCTTTCAATCACGCGAACTTTGATAACCCGCGCGACGCTTCAGTTGGTTCGCCCAGCATCCAGTCTAGTGTGTTCGCACAGACGTGCTGCGCTGCTGTTGCTCCGCCCTCGACTCAGACGATCGTGCAGACGGGTGAAGCGGCACGCGTGATTCAATTTGCGTTGAAGGTGCAGTTCTAAAGCAGGGCAATCCACAGATTACGCAGATCAATCTGTGTAATCTGTGGATGGCTTTACCAAAATTTTGAATGCGGTACAGCTTTTCGGATGGGCGGCCTCGCATTACCTCTCATTTTACGGACGATTGTGATCCGCACGGCGTGGCTACCGACTTGCGTAGCGTCTTTTCAATCAGTTCTTCCATTTAGATCCATCTCGCTTTAGGAGGCGAAACCTATGGCTCGCTTGTTGATTGGAGTTCTTCTCCTCGTATTTGCGTTGTCTCTTCCCACAGTTGTCTCAGCTCAGGTCACGACAACGGGTCGTCTAGCCGGCGTAGTAACAGACTCGCAAGGTGCTCTGGTGCCCGCAGCGAACGTTGAAGCAATACAAAGTGAAACCAAGACTTCGTTCACTGCTACAGCAAACGGTGAGGGCAGTTGGTCAATTCCCTCCGTACCCAACGGCACGTACACGATCACCGTTTCGGCGCCGAATTTTAAGAAGACAGTTGTTCAGAACGTGAAGGTAGACGCCGGGCAGATAGCGTCAGTAAACGCAACGCTCGAACCGGGTGGCGCCAATGAGGAAGTTGTGGTCTCTGGTGGCGCCGAGATCCTCCAAACGGAAACTGCCAATGTTGCCACCACGATAACTGGTCGGCAGATTACACAGCTTCCGTTCGTCACGCGCGACGCTCTCCAGTTGGTGCTAACTCTGCCAGGTGTTCAAACGCCTGGCGTGCCGCGCACGTCCTCGATCAATGGACTGCCCAAAGGTTCCGTGAATCTCACGCTCGACGGCGCGAATATCCAGGATAACTTCCTGCGAAGTTCTGATGGATTCTTCACACAGGTTCAAGCCAAAGCTGACGCTGTCCAGGAAGTCACGGTATCAACTGCGGTCCCGGGGGCTGAAAGTGGCGGTGAAGGAGCGGTCCAGGTCCGTTTCGTAACCAAATCCGGAACATCTGAATTCCATGGCGGCGCTTTTTGGCAATACCGTTCGCCGCGATTCAATTCAAATTACTATTTCAACAACATCGATGGTTTGCCGCGCGACAGTCTGTTTCTGCGGCAGTACGGCGGCCATATTGGCGGGCCGATTATTTTTCCGAAGCTATTGAAGAGCCGCGATCGTGCGTTCTTCTTCTTAAATTACGAAGAGTTCCGTCTGCCGCAAGCATACGGCTCACTCTCTGCGGTGGGAAATATTCTTGTTCTCACGCCCGAAGCACGCCAGGGTCTATTCACGTATAAAGACTCCGGCGGCACAATTCGCACCATCAATCTTCTTACTCTAGCGGCTTCCAAAGGTTTCCCGGGAACTATCGATCCGAAGATCGGCGCTGGTCTCGATATTGTCAACACGGCTGTTCGCACCCAGGGGGCATTAAAGAGTCGCATCGCATCGGCCAACGATTTCAATCGATTCGATTATCAGTTCCAGGACCCGGGAACGAACATTCGCCGTTTTCCAACTGCGAGGTTCGACTGGAACATTACAAAGAACCAGCATCTCGAGTTTATTCACAATTACCAGTTCTATTATTCGACGCCGGACGCAGTTAACGGCCAGAACAGCGTCGCGCCCGGACAGGGAATCGTGATTGGCACACCCGGTGTTACGGGATCGATTTATCGCGACTCGTTCTCCTACGTGATGGCCCACCGCTGGACCATCAACAGCCGGCTGGTTAATGAAATCCGCGCCACATCAGGCGGCAACGGAACGTCGGTGTTTACGCGTGAGTTTGCGCCTGGACTCTTCAATTTCTGGGGTGGGAACGCCGTGGCGACCGGAACGTTTCTTGGCGCGCAAGGTAATGGCACCGGTGCCTTCTATAATCGGCGTACCACGTCGCGGCGCAATACTCCTACGAAAGGTTTGACGGATAACATAACCTTCATCCAGAGCACTCACACTCTGAATTTCGGCGCATCGTTCCTGCGCATCAACTCCTTCACTCAAGCGGCGGGTACGCAAGTGATTCCTCAAGTGGTGCTCGGAATCACTTCTGACGATCCGATGAACACCAGCGTTTTCACCAACACTACGTCCGGTGGGGTTCCCCCCAACTTCCCGGGGGCCAACTCCACCCAATTGGGAAACGCCCAATCGCTCTATGCAATCCTGACGGGACGCGTGAGCGGGATCAATCGATCGGCTTCGCTCGATGGTGATACGAAGAAGTATGTCTTTGACAGTTTCACTGAATTTAACCATCAAAACGAATGGGCGTTTTACGGACAAGACTCGTGGAAGTTCCGGCCGAATCTAACTCTGAATTACGGCCTGCGTTGGGAATTCGAACCCTCTCCAGTGAACGATAATCTTGTCTATACCAGAACTGGTTTCGACGGAATCTATGGTGTTTCCGGAGTCGGCAATCTTTTCGCTCCGAACGTATTCCAGGGACAGCCGACTCAGTTTCGTCTTCTCGGTGAAGGCGAACAGGGTTACCGGACGCGACATCACGATTTCGCACCGTCTTTTGGCTTTGCTTACTCGCCTGACTTCAAATCAGGATTCCTTAAACGGCTGACGGGTGAAACCGGACAGACTGTCATACGAGGAGGCTACTCGATCGCCTACACCCGCGAGGGCTTCAATGCCTACACGGCAATGTTCGGTTCAAACGAAGGCGGAACGGTGAACTTGAATGTAAGCCCCTCACTAACGCCGGGAATTTTCCCGGCCGGTAGTGTGCTGTTTCGTAACGGAAACTTCCCTGCCCTACCACCGCCGACGGACACGAGTAAGTACCCATTTACGCCAGCGTTCGGCAGTGCAGGTGGTGCAAACGATTTCGATCCAAAATTGAAGGCTGGTTATACACAGTCGTTCTCGTTCGGTATTCAACGCGAGCTCAACAAGAATACTGCGGTGGAAGTTCGCTTTGTGCGTACGCGCGGGACTCATCTGTGGCGGCAGTACGATCTCAACGAAGTGAATATCTTTGAGAACGGATTTCTCGACCAATTCAACGCCGCGGCAAAGAACCTGGCCATTAATCGAGCTAACGGCAAAGGCGACAACTATGGCAATCTGGGATTGCCGGGACAGGTCGACGTACCATTGATCACGATTGGCTTGAATTCATCTACTAATTCAACGATGGTAACGCGCTTACTACAAGGACAGGCGGGTGCGGCGGCGAACACCATCGCGTTCAATTTAACCAACATGAACCGGCTGATTGACGCCGGCAAGGTTCAATTTACAACGTTGCCTGCCGGCACATGTGTCCCAGCAGGAAGTTCGACGGCGTCGAAACTGGCGCAAACGTGCAAGGTGTCGAACTTCTTCATTGTCAATCCGCAAACGACTGGCGGCGCATTCCTGATGACGCAAGGCACGGACACTTCGTTCAATGCTCTGCAAGTCGAAGTGCGACGACGGTTGTCCAGTGGTCTTCTGTTCCAGGGCAGTTACCAGTTTGCAAAGGCATTAGCTAATGCTTTTGTCTCTTCGTCGTCAGTATTCTCGCAACCAAGAACCCTGCGGAATCCTGGGCTCGACCGCAACTTCTCGCCTTGGGACGTGCGCCACGCGTTCAAATTTGACTACATCTACGAGCTGCCTTTTGGTCCAGGTCAAAGATTCTTGAACTCCAGCAACTCGATCGTTCGCCGTGTTGTTGGCAATTGGCAGATTGGCGGTGTTACCAGAATCCAATCCGGGCCCGCTACACTGCTGACGAGCGGTGGTCGCGCCACAGTCAACCAAAATGACTCCGGCGTGGTCCTTCATAACATGACCTTGAAGGATCTGGAAAAGATGGTCAACATTCGCAAGGATCCGAGTGGCATCGTTTACTGGTTGCCGAAGAACGTAATCGACAACACGATTGCGGCTTTCGCGAGTCCCACGGGCACTCCGTTGGATCCCAACGCGCCTTACATTGGACCACCGTTGACAGCGGGTGTCTTTGGCGAACGCATTGTTTTCCATGGACCAATGACGGCGCGTTTTGACTTCAACGTGCTCAAACGGATTCCGTTGACGGAAAGAGTAAACCTCGAGGGTCGCGTTTCGTTCCTGAATGCCTTCAATCGCGCGAACTTCTACCTCGGCGACTCCGACGCCACGATACGCAGCGTCAGTGCAGCCTCGACGTCTTTCGGTCAAACTCGCTCTGCCTACCGCGATATCACGGTGTCGGGAACAAACGATCCAGGCGGACGCCTCATCGAGTGGCAATTCAGGATAAACTTCTGATTAGCCACGAAAAGGCACAGAAGTGCACAATGATTTAAATGAAGGAAGGGTCTTTGGACCCTTCTTTCATTTTTGTGTTTCTTGTGCCTTATTGTGGCGAGTTCTTGGTTGCTGCTTTTAACCGCTCAATCTCAGCTTTGATCTGAACGGCGTTCGGAGCTGCGGGCACGTCCTTTAGATACTGATCAAAGGCCTTCAGTGCCGCCGCAGGCTTCTGCTGCATGAGATAGAGTTGGCCCAGGAACATCTGCGCGTTGCCGGCGCCTGCTCCGGCTACCTCGTAGGCGCGAAGCAGCGACTTCTCAGCTTCGTCCAATCGATTAAGCTGGAGTAAGGTCGCCCCAAGCAACAACTGGGCATTAGCAGCGCTGTCGTTAATGGTCACGGCTTTCTTCAGTTCTACAGCGGCCTCGTCAAATCGATCCTGGCGGTTCAGAATCACTCCAAGCTTGAAACGGATATCTACCTGGATGGAATTATCGTTTGCCGACTCGCTCAAGGCTCCGCGCAATACCTGCTCTGCTTTCGCTAATTCGGCGACACCCAGAAGCGCGTCTGCATAAGACAGAGCCAGACCTTTCATGGAACGATCTTTCTCATACAACAGCGCCAGAACTTGAACCGCCTGTTTGTCCTTACCTTGACGGTGCAACACAACACCGAGGTTGAGGCGAGCAAGATTGAAATTCTCGTCCACCTTTACTGCCTGAGCGAAAAGCTCGGCCGCTTCCGGCAGCCGGTTCAACTGAAGATAAAGAACACCCAGATCGTTCAGCGCGCGAAGGTAATGCGGCGATATTTTGAGCGCGCGCTTGAGTTGCGTTATCGCTGTCTCAGTCTGACCGTCGGCCAGCGCCTTCATGCCGGCTTCGTAAGCAGCGACAGCATCTTTATTGGCCTCCATCGCACGCACATCAACGACGCCAGGAGCTGTTTTTGGTTTACCCGTGAACGGTCGGAGGAATACTGTCGTGTAGACTGGCGTACCCCGTACGATGCGAAATGTAGCGACAGTGGTGTCGTACGTTGCCCCATCAGTTTCGACTGTAACGATGTAATCAGCGTCGCGGATCAGATCGCCTGTGACCTGGAATTTACCTTTTGTATCGGTGAAGACAGTCTCGATGCGTCCGTCGTCCCGCGTCAAGGTGAAACGTATGGGCCGAGGCGGAAGGGTGCCGCCAGGCATGAATATCTGGATCGCGGGTGGTGCCTGACTGAATAGGAGAAGAATTGCGAGGTGCATTAGCCACATGCGCATATTTTAGCCACAAAGAAGCACAAAGAGCACAAAATAAATTTGTGTTTTGATGTGCCTCTTTGTGGCTAAATTCGAGTGATGACTGACACAAGAACCGCAAATCGGATTGATGACGTGCTGTCTGTTTTGGAGTTTGCGGAAGACAGGGCGCGTGCTGGATCGCACGTCGCCGTGATGCTGAGTTATGAAGCAGCGCCGGCATTCGATCCGGCATTCGTTACTCACGAGCCGTCCGACTTCCCACTCGCATGGGCCAAGGTGTTCGACGATGAACCCGAAGCCCCAACGACAACAACCCCGCCCGTGTCGCCAAACCGTTGGTCACCGCGAGTGAGCCGTGACGAGTACGATCGTGCTCTGGCCCGAATTCGAGATCTGATCGGCGCCGGCCATACTTACCAGGTCAACTATTCGTTCCCATTGACTGCGACATTCAGCGGCGACGCTTTCGCGTGGTATCGAGATCTCTGCGTGGCGCAGGGCGCGCAGTATTCTGCGTACCTCGATCTCGGACGTTACAAAGTGCTCTGTTTGTCGCCGGAATTGTTCTTCGAACGGCGTGGAGATCGCGTCATCACGCGACCGATGAAAGGTACGATGCGGCGTGGGCGCTGGCCGGGAGAAGATCGGCAGTTGGCCGAGTGGCTGCGCGAGTCGGCGAAGGATCGTGCAGAGAATGTAATGATCGTGGATCTGTTGCGCAACGATCTAGGCAAGGTGGCGGTTCCGGGCAGTGTGCGCGTGTCGTCGCTATTTGATATTGAGCGTTTCGAAACTGTTTGGCAGATGACCTCGACGGTCGAAGCAACGTTGAAGAAGGGCACGACTTTGCCTGAGCTGATGACGGCTTTGTTTCCCTGCGGCTCGATCACCGGCGCGCCGAAGATTCGCACGATGCAGATCATCCGCGAGCTCGAGCGTTTTCCGCGTGGCGCATACACCGGCGCGATTGGATTCCTGCGGCCGGGTGGTGATTGCGTATTCAATGTCGCGATCCGGACTGTGGTTGTCGATACCGAAACAAACCTAGCGACGTTTGGTGTCGGCGGTGGCGTCACTATCGATTCTACTGCTGCGCGCGAATACGAAGAGTGTTTGGTAAAGAGCAGGTTCCTGCATGAATCGCCGGTGGAGTTTCAGTTGTTTGAGTCGATACTGCTGGAGAATGGTGAATACTTCCTGCTGGATCTGCATCTCGAACGGCTCAGGGATTCTGCGGCATATTTCGGGTTCGCCTTCCCCGAGCACGAAATCCGCTCAACGCTTGAATACATTGCTGCCGGTGCATTCAAGGTACGACTCACCTTGTGGAAGGATGGTCACTTCGAGACGGACGCTTCACCCCTCGAAACCGGCGTGAATCAAATCAAGCACGTCACACTCGCTGCAAAACCGGTCGACTCCTCGAATCGTTTTCTGTTCCACAAAACGACCCGCAGGGACGGTTACTCCGATGACGTTATTTTCTGGAACGAGAGAGGCGAAGTTACGGAGTCGGGCATCGCAAATGTCATCGTGAGGATTGACGATCAACTGTGCACACCGCCAATCGAGTCGGGTCTGTTGGCGGGAACATTCCGCGCTCACTTGCTAGCCGAACGAAAGATAAAAGAGCGCGTGATCACTGTTGAAGAACTCCAGCACGCGAACGAAATCTACTTGATTAACTCTGTCCGCAAGTGGATCCGCGTTCATCTGCGTAAATCCGCGGCTCAGTCATAAAGCAATATCTCCGCCCGCGCGCGTCGAAACTCCTGCAGCCCGGCATTCCACGAACCGACGATCTCTCGCGCATTCTCGCCACGCTTCACGCGCTCCAGCGTATCAGCATTCACGAGCAGTCGCAGGTAGTTATCGACCTTCCAATCGTTCGGATACAACTTCCGCAACGCGAGTGCCATTTCGATGCCAGTGAGCAAAGGACGAAACGCCGCGCGGTCCGTGACGATGATATTCACGCCACCACACTCTTCATCCTTAAACACCGAAGCGCGGGGCGTAAATCGCAGTGGCACAAATCTCACGCCCGGTAGGCCACGTTGATTCAAATACTCCGCGAGCTTGTCACCCTGAATCCATGGCGCACCAACAATCTCGAATGGCGTGTCAGTGCCCCGACCCACCGAAACATTCGTCGTCTCCAACAGACCAACCCCCGGATAAAGCGTCGCCTGAGTCAAGCTGCGCATGTTTGGCGACGGATTGATCCACGTGAGATTAGTCTCATCAAACCACATCCAACGTCGCCAACCTTCCATTTTAATCACACGCACGTCAGCGCCGATGTTACGTTGGCGATTGAATAGCTGCGCCAACTCTCCGATCGTGAGCCCATGCCGCGTCGGAATGGTGTAATAGGAGGTAAACGATAGTTTGTCCTTGTCGGCAATTGGTCCTTCGACTTCGACGCCGCCGATCGGATTGGGCCGATCCAAAACGAACACCGGCAGCTTCGCCTTCGACGCCTCTTCGAGTAAGTAACCGAGCGTCGAGATGTAAGTGTAGAAGCGCGTGCCGATGTCCTGGATGTCAAAAACCAGCGCATCGAGGTCTTTGAGTTGCTCCGGTTTGGGCCGGCGAGTTTCACCGTAAAGCGAATAGATTGGAAGACCCGTCGTCTCGTCTTTCGAATCGGAGACTTTGTCATCAGCCAGGCCGCGAATTCCATGCTCGGGAGAAAACAATGCAACAAGCTTTACGCCCGGCGCTTTGTTGAGCACGTCGATCGTCGGACGCCCGTCGCGATCGCGGCCAGTGTGATTTGTCACCAGCCCCAGCCGCATGCCGGCTAGCGGTTTGAAGTTGTCGCGCTCGAGCACATCGATGCCCGTGAGCACTTTCGCCGACGCGCCTTCATTGCGAAACGCAAACTGTTCGAGAGCCTGGACGACTTCGCTGTAATACTTCGTCGACTGCGCTCGGGCGTGCTCGGCTACAGCCGTGTCAGTCACCGCGCCGGCAACGATCGAAGCGACACGTCCGCGCAGTGGTCCAACATCGCCTTTTCCATCCGGATGCACGCGATTACTCAGAAACACGACAAACATCGCGCTTGCCGGATCGATCCAGATCGACGTACCGGTAAAACCCGTGTGGCCAAACGAGCCCAGCGGAAACAGATCGCCGCGGTTGGTTGAGTAAGTCGTGTTCATGTCCCAACCGAGTCCGCGCGTTGCGCCGCCGTTTGAGATAACGCGCGGCCGTGTCATCTCGGCAATGGTCAACGGCGAGAGAATGCGCACGCCACCGTACGATCCGCCGTTGAGAATCATCTGGCAATAGATAGCGAGATCGTTTGCCGTCGAAAAGAGTCCGGCGTGTCCGGCAACTCCGTTCATGCGATACGAAGTCGGATCGTGGACCTCGCCACGCAACCATACCTCTGCTTCGGCTCCGATGTTCGCAGGTGTGTCGCCGAGATAACTCAACTGCCCGCGACGCTTTTCAGTCGGAGCGATGCGAGATTTCAAGAGCGCGCTCGGACGGAAGCCCGTGTTGTTCATGCGCAGCGGATCGAAGATATTTCTCTTCGCAAACTGATCGAGCGGCATGCCACCAACGCGAGCGACCACCTCGCCGAGTGTAATGAAACCGATGTCGCTGTAAGTGAACCTATTGCCTGGCGAATTGCGTAGAGGTTCTTTGATCAGTCTCTCGATCGCTTCATCGTAGCCGGTCCAACGTTCGCGGAGATCGAAGTCAGGCGCATATCCGGAGACGTGTGTCAGTAGCTGCTCGATCGTGATGCGATCTCTTCCCTCGCCTTTCAGTTCGGGAATGTAGAGTGAAACTGGATCGCTCAAACGCAGTTTCCCACGTTCGACGAGGATCATGATGCTTGTTGCCGTGGCAACTACTTTTGTGAGACTGGCGAGATCGAAGATCGTGTCGGTGGTCATCGTCTCGCGCGCGGGCTCAACCGCGCGAGCGCCATACGCCTTGTGCCAAACGACACGCCCTTTGCGGCCAACCAGCACAACCGCGCCCGGTAACTGGTGCTTTGCAATCGCATCCTCGATGACAGAATCCATCTGCGCCAGTCGCGCGGAGGAAACAGACACAGTCTCCGCCCTGGCAAGCGGGAGTTGGGCCAACGCCGGCTGAGTAAACAACGCAACCAGGATCAGAACTACTATCTGTGTAATCTGTGGATTCACTTTTTGATCTGAATGCCGGTGCCGCGCGGATACAATCCCGGCAACGAGATCGGAAGCTTGCCAACGATGTCAATCTCGCCCAGCAACGCGCGCGCGGCGGCCTGTTGTAAGCTTGGCATATCGCCGTAGGCCACGAGATACGTGCGCAGTGCGGGAAAACTTTGCAGCAAGTACGGATTCCCAAAACTGATTCCCACAATCGGCGCTTTCGCTGCAATCAACGCCGACAACGCACGTGCTCCTGCGTCCGGTATACCCACACTCGACACTTGCCCCGAACGCACGCGCCCGTACAACGACGCAATCACCAAATCAGCAGACTTCGCGCGCTGAATCACTTTCTGAACGTCCTGCTGCGTCGATCGTTCGTCAAGCACAACCGTTTCGACTTTGGCACCACTGCGATTGAGTTGGGAAACAAATGCACTCGCAATCCAGTTACGATCGTCGCCATTGGTCACTGCCAGATTGAAGACGCGAGAATCAGGTCGAAGATTTTTCAGGGGCACGAGCTTGTCTTCGTCTCGGACGAGCGTGATCGCGTGCTCCGCAATCTCAGTCGCCAGGGCAACAACATCCTTGCTGCCGACCGTGCGATCGATCGTGTCTATAGACGTCAGGCGTTGGTCCACGAGTCCGAGATCGTACTTCGCGGCGAGTATCTTGCGCGCCGATTCCTCAACGCGCTGTTCCGTAATGCGTCCACTTTTCACCGCATTGAGTACACCGCGGAATGAGGCATCGACATCTGCCGGTTTGAGCAACATGTCCGCATCCGCTTCCAACGCGCGAACAGCCGCCTCTTCCTGCGTGAAATAGATCGTCAGGCCGCTCATGCTCAGCGCGTCGGTAACGATCATGCCTGGGAACTTCAGATCGTTTCGTAGGATCTTGCCCATCACGGGCGACATCGTTGCGGGCATCGTCGCCTTCTCTTCGATGATCTCGCCGGCTTCATCCGTGTCGGTCGGCTTCGACTTCACATTTCGCGGCAGCGGCTGCACTCCGGTCGGATCGATCTGCGGCAAAGCGATGTGGCCCACCATCACTGCGCCGACTCCCGCGTTTACTGCTGCCTGAAACGGCACGAACTCGACTGCGTTCAAGCGATCGCGTCCGACGTTGATCTCCGGCAGTCCACGATGCGAATCGACCGCAGTATCGCCGTGTCCGGGAAAATGTTTCGCGGTGGCGATCACGCCCGCCGATTGCGCGCCTTCGGTGAACGCAGCAGCAAAACGTGCGACTTCCGCCGGATCTTCACCGTACGAGCGCACGTTGATCACGGGATTCGCGGCGTTGTTGTTTACGTCGACGACTGGCGCGAATATCTGTTGCACTCCGAGCGCGCGTGCTTCGCGCGCAGTGATCTCACCCTGGCGACGCGCATACTCAGGATTGCCGGTCGCGCCGACTGCCATGTTCCACGGAAAGTTGACGGTGTCGTCAAAACGCATTCCCGCGCCGGCTTCAAGATCCGCAGAGATGAGCAATGGATAACGGGCCAACTGCTGCATGCGATTGACCAGAATCACAGACTCGTAGACCGGTCCGCGAAAGAGAATCAGGCCACCAACCTTGTTGTCTTCGATGTGATGTTTGAGCGTGCGATAAGCATCGGAATCCTGGTTGAGAAAAGTGGCGTTCAGGCCGACGGAGATAAGTTGACCAATCTTCTCTTCGAGCGACATCTTGCGAAGCTGCTCGTTGGCCCATTTCAACGCCTTTTCCGAAGGGTCCCGCTTGAAAGGACGAACTTTTACCGTGTCCTTTGGACTGACCGGCAAGGCCAACACGCCGAGCAGGATCAACACCAGCATCGACGCTACATAACGATTGCGCTTATGCATGCAGATTCCTCATCCTCAATCTTTCTCCGTTATAGGGCCTATAGGTCCTATAGGACCTATTGTTTTCTTTGCTGGCGCGAAAGCAAAACTCGCCACCCATGCAACCACAAACGTAATCAAGCTTCCGAGCAACACGTACCATGTCCACGCAATCTGCGTCGCCAGAAACACGTAGAGCATTGCACTCATGCTTACCAGCATGCCAATCAACGCCGGCGGCTGACTCACGCGGCGCAAGAAGGTCCCCACCAGAAAAACACCGAGGATTGGTCCATTGATCAGCGAAGCTATCGAGAGCGCCATACTCAACGCAGATCCCGGCTGATTACGCACTGCCAGTGCGACGCCGATCTGCACGACTCCCCAAGTCAGCGTTAAGACGTGCGAAACTTTCAGGTAGTGCTTGTCGTCCCGAGCCGGTCGAAACGGCTTGTAGAGATCGTTCACGGCCGTAGCGGCGATCGAGTTGAGCGACGACGACATCGCCGCCGCGAAGATCGCTGCGACAACCAAACCCGACAGTCCAGTCGGCATGTGTTGCGTGATGAAGTCTGGAAAGACGCGATCACCAACAGTAAACGGGTAAGCCGTCGACTTGGCAGTCGCGTAAGCCGGATCGGTAAACGGGTGGTAAAACGCGAACAGCAAGACTCCGATAAAGAGAAACCCGATAAACTGGACCAGCACGATGACGCCGCTGGTAAGCAGCGCAATGATCGCCTTGCGTGGCCGATCGGTGCACAGATAGCGCTGCACCAGATACTGATCCGTGCCGTGCGTGCTCATCGTCAGGAAGCAGCCGCCGAGCAGTCCCGACCAGAAGGTGTAAACCCGCGTGTGGTCCAACGTGAAGTCGAAGAGCGAATACTTCCCAAACTGGTGCGCCAGCGAGTTTGCGGTAGCCAGCCCGCCATTGATCGACATAACTAGAACAATCGCCGCCGCAATCGCACCGGCGATGTAGATTCCGAGTTGTACTACCTCAACCCAGATCACTGCTTCCATGCCACCAAAGTAAGTGAAGATGATCATCGCCACGCCGATCAGGATTATCGAGGCGATGATGATGATCTCGGCGTTCGTCGCGGGTTGAAAGGAGGCATAGACCGCGGCGAGGACAATAGCTGTAAGAAGTAATCGAATGCCGTCAGCGATGTTTCGCATCACGACAAACAATGACGCCGCGACCATCTTGATCTTCCCGCCGAAACGTCGATCCAGAAGTTGATAGACCGTCAGCAGCTCGCCGCGAAAGTAAGAAGGAATGAACAGAATCGATATAACGATTCGCCCGAGCAGATAACCAAAAACCAGTTGCAGGAATTGAAAGTTTCCGCCGCGCGCGAAGGCAATGCCGGGAACGGAGATGAACGTGATCGTCGAGGTTTCGGTGGCGACAATCGAGAACGCGACCGCCCACCAGGGCACCGAGCGATCGCCGAGGAAGTAATCGCTGGTGGTCTTTTGCTTTCGGCCAAACCAGGTGCCGAATAGAACGATCCCGATCAGATAGCCGAAGATGATGATGAGATCGAGAGCTTTCATTTAGCAACAACCATTAGCCACAGATTTACACGGAAACAGACGGATTTTTATCTGTATTCAGTCCGTGTCAATCTGTGGCTGATTTATCTGCTACGCCACGTTTGATCATTTCCAGTGCAACTCCTACATCGAAGCCAGATGCCTCAAGTGCATTGGCTGCGACTTCACGATCCAAGCCGGTCTCCGCGACGATGATGCGCAACGCCCGTTCTTTGAGTTTGCTGTTTCGCGCCTGCAGATTTGACATGCGATTGCCGCTTACGTAACCGAGTCGGACCATTGTCGCAGTCGAGATCATGTTCAGCACCATTTTTTGCGCCGTGCCCGCCTTGAGCCTGCTCGAGCCAGTCAGAACCTCTGGTCCAACAATCGGAACAATACTCAACTCAGCAGCCTTCGTGATCGGTGAGTCTGGAACACACGTTAAACCAACCGTGAAAGCACCCAACGAGCGCGCATGAGTCACAGCACCTACCGTGTAAGGAGTGCGACCCGAGGCTGCGATGCCCACCACAACATCGCCAGCCGAAAAGCCTCGTTGCTTCAAGTCAGCAGCACCAGCTTCCGCATCGTCTTCGGAAGCTTCAACCGCGCGGTAACACGCATCGTAACCGCCAGCAATCACGCCCTGGACCAACTCAGGAGACACGCCAAACGTAGGCGGACACTCCGAAGCATCGAGCACGCCCAGTCGACCCGAAGTTCCAGTGCCGATGTAAAAGAGCCGTCCACCTTTCGCGAGTCGCGCCACAGTTTCGTCAACAGCTTTCGCAACGTCGCCCAGCACACGCTTCACCGCCGCTGCGACGAGGGCGTCTTCCTCGTTCATCAGTGCGACTATCTCTGCGGTCGACAGTGAACTGAGATTTTTTGAACGCGGATTCTCTTGTTCGGTGATTGGTAGGGCGACGCCGCTTTCAGTAGTCATCTTGTCGCTGGAATCAAACTGCGAGAGCGATATGGTTGACACGTTCACGAGCCATTCTAGCGGCAGCGACGGCGGGAGCGAAATGAGGTGGTTCGAAATACGCCCGCGGCGCAACCTTTCGCACCTCGGCGCGAAGCGTGTTCAGTATCAGGTCGCCCGCGGCTCTGAAGACGCCGCCAACATATGCGATCTGAAAACGTTCGCGCTCCATCTGCAAGTTTCGAATCACTGCGACTGCCGCGAGTCCAAGCTCGGTGCCGCCGTCGGCGACGATCTGTTGCGCCACTTCATCTTTTGCTTTCGCCGCGTTGACCACATCTCTGCCGAAACTCGCGAGACGTTCGTTCGTGATAGTGGGCGCGTAGATCGCAGTGGTTAGATCGTCTGCGCTGGTCACGTGAAAATATGTGCACGCCAAATCAGTTAACTGCGTCTTTGGACCACGACCATCGGATGCGTAGGCAACAGCACGCAGCGCGCGTCGAGCAAGCCACGCTCCGCCACCTTCATCGCCCGCGATCGGTCCCCAGCCGCCGGCACAAAAACGCTTGCCGCGCGCGTTGATACCACAACAGATCGATCCCGTGCCTGAAATAACAACCAGGCCCGGCGCACCGTCAGTCGCTCCATACAACGCGATGGACGCGTCAGTGACAACTTCGATCTCACCGATGCCCAGCGGAGTGAGCGTTTCGCGCATACGTTCACGCAACTCGAGACGTCGTGCTCCGGCCAACCCGATCTCTGCGCCGACGAGATCGTTCCGACGCAGTTTCGCCGACGCGCAGGCAGCGTCGATTGCCTCGCGCACGGCGGCCGCAGCGCCCGCAATTCCGACGCGTAGAGGGTTGGATGGTCCAGCCAAACCTTCGCCAATCACCTGAGAATTGGCGTCCATGATCACGGCGTCGGTCTTGGTCCCACCGCCGTCGACACCGACAACCGAGTTTTGCGCGTGCAAGCGTCTGGCGGGGGCGAGATCTGCTGTTCGTCGTTCAGTGGTCACAATTTGGCTAATTCCAGGGGCCCACTCCAAAAGAACATTATTGATTATTCTAGGTGCCGATCATTTATAATGGAAACTAAAAGATTTTATTATTACGATAACCCATCTTGATATCCGGAGCTTGTTGTGGAAATTCGACAATTAAGGGCTTTTGTGGCAATTGCTGAATCAGGCACATTCACGGCCGGTGCATTGCGAGTTCATGTGACCCAGGCGGCGATAAGTATGCAGATTCGCCAGTTGGAGAATGAGATTGGGGCAAAGGTTTTCGTGCGTGCCCCGCGACACGTGATTTTGACTGAAGCAGGTGAGCAGCTTTTGCGACGCGCGCGACACATACTGCGCGAGCATGATGCGGCGCTTGACGAAATCGCCGAGCTCGCCGGCGCAGAGCGTGGCCGGCTGAGAATCGGCAGCGCCTCGGCTATGGTCCTCACGGACCAACTCCCCGGCATTCTGAAAGATCTGCGCAAGCAGCATCCGGCTGCGGACATCGCTGTCACCTCGGGAACGAGCGAGGTGCTGGTCGATCAAATTCTTGCCGGCGAAGTGGACGTGGCGTTTGTCTCACTTCCCGTCGACGTGCGAGGCATCAAGACTGAGCGGCTGAGTGAAGATCAACTGGTGGCGATTGCTTCGCCGCGTCACAAACTGGCAAAGCAACGCACGATCAGTGCGTACACTCTCGCCGGCGAACGTTTGATTCTTGGCGAACGCGGCGGCAATACGCGCAGATTGATCGATCAGTTCTTTGCGCAGGCGGGCGTGACACTGCGAGTCGCGATGGAGCTCAGCCGTCAACAGGCGATCAAGCGGATGGTTGAGGAAGACATGGGCGTCGGCATCGTTCCACTGCAATCGGTGAAAGAGGAAGTTGATAAAGGAAGATTGATCCGCTGGTGGATCGAGGGCGCGCAGATCAATTGGGAGTTGGGAATCGCGCAGTTGAGCAACGGCTACGACTCGCCGATCATGCAGAAGTTTGTGGCTCTTGCGCGGAAAAACTTCGCGGGCGCGCCACCCTTGAAGAGGGCCAGGGCTAAGAAATAAATCCATCCGCAGATTACACAGATTTCATTGATTCAGTCTGTGTAATCTGTGGATTAAGCGTTCGATATCGTCTTCGTTGTTGAAGAAGTCAGTAGAAATGCGAAAGCCTTGCGGCTTCTCGGTGACGAATATCTTTTCCTTAGCTAACTGACTGACAACCTGCGCGGGATTCGCCGCAGCAACCAGCGTCTCAGCAGAACGGAACTTCTCGTCTCCGAGTGGAGACAAAACTCTCCAACCAATCTCGTTCAATCTCGACGTCAGCTTGCGATTTAGATCGAGCGCGCGCGCCTCGATATTCGCCATGCCGATCGCTCGCATCATCTCGATCGACGCACCGAGCGCAAAAATACTGGCGAAGTGCGGGCAACCTAGCTCCGCCCTCGCCGACAAATCGTGACGCAGATGCACTTCGTTATTTCTGTCGCCATACGGATCTTTGACGCTGAGCCAGCCGATCGATCGTGGTCGCGACGCGGCTAACAGTTCCTTGCTGATGTAGACGAAGCCCGAACCGTATCCGGAGAGCATCCACTTATGGCCCGTCGCACACAATGCATCGATCTTCATGCGCTTTACGTCGATCTCGAAAACTCCCGCAGCCTGGCTCGCGTTCACTACCAGTGCGTGGCGACCTTTGATTTCGGCCAGTTCTTTCAGATCAGAGCGAAATCCGTTTGAATACTGAACGTAGCTCAACGAAATAACTCCGGTGCGCTCGTTCATTGCCGCACGCAGATCTTCCGGGCGTGCCACTCCTTCAACTGATTTGACGATGTGGACGGGAATGCGCCGGTGCATCCACGGAATCGTCGTCACCGGAAACTCGAGATCGCAGGAGATCACTTCACCATGTTTCTCGAGCGCATCGACAATCAGATTCATTCCGCTCGAAGTGTTAGTCGTAAGACCGATTTCCTCTGGCTCAGCATTAATGAAAGCAGCCACTTGCGCTCGCACTTCCTCTCGTCGCGCGAGCCACTCATCCCAATGAACGTCGCCGTCATCCATCATCTGCTCGTAATAAAACGCACCCGCTTTCGCAGTTGACTCGGCGAGTGGACCAGCCGCGGCGGTGTTTAGATACACGCTCCTCCTCATCACCGGAAACCGCGCCCGAATTTCATCCCAATTGATCATGAAGTCATATTACAGGTTTGCCACAAAGAGGCACAAAAAGCACGAAAAATGGGGAACAGATTTTTGTGTCCTTGTGTGCCTCTTTGTGGCTTAAATTGATTCTTTGTAGGCCTCGAGGTTTTGTTGGATCTTTTGCAGCAACTGCGACTTGAGGGTGTTTGATTTGAGTTTTTCCGGAGGAACTGGTTGCCACTTGCCAGGGATGAGGACCTGGGAGTCGATGAAGGCGTCGAGTGCTTCCTGTAAACCGTCAGTTCTGATCTTACCCTTCATAGCGATCACTTCTTCAATGATCCACGTAACAGCGTCGCCGGTGATGCGATGACGATGATTGATCACCGCGGATCTCTCCTGCAATGTCTTCAAAACCAGATCAAATGGACCACCGAACGCCGCCACGAGTCGCAGATAACTCTCCTGAAATGCTCTGACTTGCGACGCTCTCGCCGTCGTTAGCTTCAGGTCGTTCTTTCCAACATAAGACGCAGCCATGATACGGCAGAAAATCTCGTCCGGCATGTACGCGCTGGTCTCGTCGACGCGACTGATCGTTTGCGCGACGAAGTACGCCGGCAATAAGCGCAGCAGGTTGCGGATTAAAAAGACCGGACTGTGAGTAAAACCGTCGGGCAGTTTCTCGATTCCCTTGCCCACCTTGCGATCCTCGAAGTAGCTCAAATTGCGGTCAAACTCTCTGATCTCTCGTTGCGCGTTGCTCATCAAGTAGCCGATCTGCTCGGAAGTAAAACCGATTCGCCAAAGCATCCGCTGCTCTCTCTCGCTCGCAAACGCTTCATCGAACACGCGCAGACAATCAGCGTTTTTGAAACCGTTCAGGTTCTCTTTGATGCCCGACTGAATAAAACCCATCGTCTGCGCAAAGACCTGGACCAGCGTTCTGGCCCAGCCACGCTGCTCCGCCAGTGAAGCGGAATAACGATCGACGTCCTTGAAGCGATACTTATCGTGTTTCGCGGCAAACTGCCGGATCGAGCCGTAATCGAGCACGGCGCCGCTGGCGAGCATGTTGTCGCCGTCCCACGAAAGCCAGTTAAAGATGTATTCCTCTTCGAGCAGCGCCGCGAATTTGGCGTAGGACCGCGCGAAGTAATCGAGCGCTTTCACGTAGCGTTCATCGCCGTCGGAAGGAACTTCCCAGAAACCGTTTTCAACCTCGCGATCGATGAAATAGTCGACCGAAGCTTTGAGCTCCTTATGACGTCGCTGCTTGAGATAGCGAAACATGTGCGCCGGCCTGATCAGGTTCGGAGCACTCCTGACACCGATTGCGGTCGTATCCGGATATCCGATTACGGTGAGACAGCGTTCGGTCGGAATTCCCTGCCGGTAGAAAATCTCAGACATCACCGCGCTGCCGAGCATCTCGTCGAGATCGGCCAAGCCTGACGAATAACCAGAAGTCTGATCGCCGGTCGGAACAAATCCTTCGACTTCCTGAGCGCCGGGACTCAGGATCGTCGTGCCGGTGCCGCGACTCGAAATGTCAAAAGTCAGACCGGCATTTCTCACGTAACCGTTCCAAATGCTGCGGCCATCGCCGGAAGTCTTACCTTGCTTGTTTCGATGTTGCGTTTGGAGATAGCGCGTCGCCATGTAAGGGTGAGGCTTGATTGTTTCCGGCGGAAACTTCCTCCCGCGCTGTAGGTCATACTCGTTGATGATTTGCAGCGAGAACGTGTCGAGAATTACCTGTTCGAGATCTTTCGTGATGCTCGACGGGTGCTCGGGCGGGACGAGGCCCATCTCTTTGGCGAGTGGAAAGTTGAAATAGAGGACACGTCCGTGTGGGCGATAGCGAGCCTGATAGTCGACGTAACCATCTGCGCTAACGTTTCGCCAGGGATGCCTGCCGTCTATCTTCTTAAATTTCTCATACATACTTCGCCACAAAAAGGCACAAAAAGCACGAATGATTATTTGGTTTGCTTCTTAATTATTCTCTTCTCACTTGTGCTCTTTGTGCTTCTTTGTGGCAAAAGCCATATCGTAGCCAGCGCCGGCAGGTCAATTATAGCGGAATACTGCTGAGTGTGAGCGGGAATATCTTCGGCTTGTAAACTGTCGAGCGAGACTGTTCCACTGCCGCCGTAGCTATCGGCGTCGGTGTTGATGATGACTTTGTAACTACCTTCGCGTGGCAGTCCGAGGCGATAGCCGTTTCGCGGCAACGCAGAAAAGTTACAAACACAAACGATCTCGCGGGCAGTCTGCGGCGAGCGACGAAGGAACGCGACGATGTTCTCCAGCGCATTATCGACGTCGATCCACTCAAAGCCGGCAGGTTCACCATCAACTTCCCACAGCGCATTCTCGGGTCCATAAACTCGGTTCAAATCTTGAACCAGCTTCTGCACACCGCCGTGCAGCGAATCTTCCAACAGATGCCAATCGATACTCTCGGTCTCCGTCCATTCGCGCCACTGCCCAAACTCGCCGCCCATAAACAACAACTTCTTCCCGGGATGCGCCCACATGTAAGCATAAAGTGAACGCAACGTCGCAAACTTCTGCTCGACAGTTCCGGGCATCTTGTTCAATAACGAACCCTTCATGTGAACAACTTCATCATGTGAAAACGGCAGGATGAAGTTCTCGCTCCACGCGTAGACCAAACCAAAGGTCAGAGCGTTGTGATTGCCGGCGCGGAAAAGCGGATCTGTTTGGAAGTATTTGAGCGTGTCGTGCATCCAGCCCATATTCCACTTGAAGTCGAAACCAAGGCCACCAGCATAGATCGGGTGACTAACCATGGGCCACGCAGTCGACTCCTCCGCAATCATCATCGTTCCCGGACATTCTCGATGAGTGGTCTCGTTTAACTCCTTCAAAAATTCGATCGCCTCGAGATTTTCGCGTCCGCCGAACTTGTTCGGAACCCACTGCCCTTCCTTGCGGCTGTAGTCGAGATAAAGCATCGACGCGACCGCATCGACACGCAATCCGTCGAAATGAAATTCCTTGAACCAGTAGAGCGCGTTTGCAATCAGAAAGTTTCGCACTTCATTGCGGCCGTAGTTGAAGATGTAAGTACCCCAATCGGGATGTTCGCCTTTGCGCGGATCGAGATGCTCGTACAACGCCGAGCCATCAAAACGGCCGAGGGCCCACGCGTCTTTTGGAAAATGTGCCGGCACCCAATCCATGATCACGCCGATGCCGCGTCGATGCAGGTAGTCGATCAGGTAACGTAGATCGTCGGGCTCACCGTAGCGCGCGGATGGCGCGTAGTAGTAAGTGACCTGATAGCCCCACGATGGTCCATACGGATGTTCTTTGAGCGGCAGAAACTCAACGTGCGTGAAGCCCATCTCGCTGACGTAGTTGGCGAGCGGCTCGGCCATTTCACGATAAGTGAACGGGCGATTCGTGTCCTCCACCTTTCGTCGCCATGAACCGAAGTGGACCTCGTAAATCGAGAGTGGCAGGCGGAAATGTTCACGGCCAGCACGACTGTTCATCCACTTCGCATCACGAAACTTGTATTTCGAGGAATAGACGATCGATGAGGTGTTTGGCGGGGTCTCGGAGTGCTGCGCGTAAGGATCGGCCTTCAGAAACGGCGGACCTTTGCCGGCGTGTATTTCAAATTTGTAAAGCAAGCCGGGGGCAAGTTTGGGAATGAAGAGTTCCCAAACTCCGGAGTTTCCCAGGCGTCGCATTGGATGCGTGCGACCATCCCAGGCGTTGAAGTCGCCAACAACGCTGACACCTGCCGCGTGAGGTGCCCAAACAGCAAATGCAACTCCCGTGGTTCGTCCTACTTTCGTGACGTGCGCGCCGAGCTTCTTGTAGATCTCTTCGTGCCGACCCTCGCCAAAGAGATGGAGATCAACATCGCCCAGTATTGGCGGGTATTCTTTCATCTTAATTCGGATTTCTCTGTGTTCTCTGTGTCTCTGTGGTTGATTCTTCCCAACCTATTCTTAACCACAGAGACACAGAGAACACAGAGATTGCACAGAGACAGATTCAAATTAGGTTACTACCTCTCCGTGGCTCTAGTTGTAAAAAGATCTCGGCGCCGTTTCCCTTCTCCGGACGGTTACTCTTCGCCTCCGCCATCAACTCCAAAAATTCCTTTCGCGGCGGCTTCAGTCCTAAACGATCCAGCAGATCGATAACCCGAGCCGCGTAACGCATCACCTGCATCGTCTCGATCCGGGCCAGATCCGAAAAGAACCAACCACAACTCGTAAACATCAGCAAAGCGCTTCGCTGCATCTCCAACAACATGAACACTCGATCTTCTTCACACGGACTCAACAAGCGACGCGCATGTCGCGCCAGAAACTCATTACGCGTGCCAAGTTCATCCAAAACAACCGCGATGTAATCGTTTCGTGCTGACCACGGATCGCGCAGGTACTCACTCGCCATACTTTCAAACTTGATCGCGGCATCGTCGCGAAGGAAATTCAACGCCGCACGCAGCGGTCCACGCCACGCCTGGTTCCAGCCGGGTTCGCCACCGGTCTGACAACCGCAATCGCGCATCCAGCGCGCGACTCCGTGTGCGCAACTCCATGACGTGCCCAAACCATCCGGACCGTTGTCGATCTCAACTTCGACTTCCGATGGATGGCGATCGAGATACTCGCCGTAATTCGTGATCCAAAAGCCCGCTTCCTTCGCCTCTACTTCCAGCGCATGGGCCAAACACAGATCGCCAAACTTGAAATGGTGACCATACGTTTCGCCATCGGTCGCAACGTTAACCAGCTCGCCCTCGCGCGCGGCGTTAATGAATCTATCGACCAACCCGCGACTGGAAGTCAACGCGTTCTCGAACGCGATCGCGCGAGCGAGTGGGCCATTGTAGAAAAACACTGCTAACGAACGACGCGATCCGTCAGGGTGTCTAAAAAGGTAAGGCTTTGAGCTATCGACCTGGCCGCGCGCCTGGTTCGGGGCGAGAATGACATAACGCATCCCTTGTTCGATCAGTAACGCCAGCACCTCGTCGTTGGCGGCGCTTTCGGGTAACCAGAGCGCCTCTGCGTCGCGGCCGAAGCGATAACGGAAGTCGGCGAGACCCCAGACGACCTGCGTCAGTCGATCGCGTTCGTTGCAAAGTGGCAGAATCGCATGACCGTAAGCCTGGGCGATCGCGTTTCCGTGACCACCTCGCTTCGCGGAGCTCTCTTTGTCAGCAGTCAGGATTTTTAGATAAGTGTCGCGATGATGACTCTCTAGCCACGACAGCAACGTTGGGCCAAAGTTGAAGCTGATGTTTTTGTAGTTGTCGACGTTGGGAGCGTAGCACTCGGCATGGATGCGCTCGTTCCAATCGTGATAAGGCGCGGCGCTCAGTTCCGGCTCGACTTCACCAGTCCAGGGATTCTCGCGCGGCGGTTGATAAAAATGCCCGTGAATTATTAAAGCAATCATAGACAGGATTTCCAGGATTAATCTTGTAAATCCTGTAAACTATTGAACCCTAGCTTAGCAGCACCGAGTAGACCTGCGTTATCGCCGCACTCAGCGCGCGCGATCTTCACTTGTTGCGCGGTCGCGCGAAATGCACGCTCACCGACTTGCTTGTACATCTCCGGCGCGAACAGTTCCCAGCCATTCACCACACCACCAGTGATCACGATGATTTGCGGATCGACCACGTTGATCAGATTCGCCAAACCAATACCCAGATACATTCCAGCACGTCTGAAAACGGCGAGGGCTAGCTCGTCACCATTTCGTCCCGCCTCGTAAACTTTCTCTGCCGTCAACCCTTGGTCTCGCAAAGTAGATTCAGGAAACAATGACAAGTCCTCTCGCGTCATGCGCACAATTCCAGTCGCCGATGCGTACAACTCCAAACAACCTGTGTTGCCGCACTTGCACTTCAGCGAAGCAAACGGATCGACTGTCGCGTGTCCGATCTCGCCCGCTGAGCCATGCGCTCCGCGCCACAATTTACCGTCGAGAACGACACCTCCGCCCACACCGGTCCCGAGCGTGACACTTACCACATCACGACAGCATCTCGCAGCGCCCAACCACATCTCGCCGACAGCCGCTGCATTCGCGTCGTTCTCGAGAAAGACAGACCAGCCGAGCCGTTGTTCCAACGCTGCCTTTAATCCGAAGTTTACTAATGAAGGGAGGTTTGGTGCTTGAAGTACAACAGCCCTGTCGCAATCGACAGCGCCCGGCACCATGATCGACGCGGCAACGACCTGCTGCTCGTTGGAGCGCCATTGCTCAGCGACAGTGGCAAGCGCATTGATGACGCAATCGACAGAATCTCCTTTCGGAGTGTCCTGCTTCAGTTGCTGAAGGATGTTTCCGCTCTCGTCAATGAGAGCTACCCGTAGATGTGTACCTCCGAGATCGACGGCAAAAACCAGTCTTTCGCTAGACGGATTCTTCGGCATGTTCTAGAGGGAGCGGTTCCGCCATCATCTCTTTGCGCGAGAGATTTCTGGAGATCAGCGCTCCTGCTGCAATCGCGATCAGCAAGAATATCGCTGCCGCGCCCCATTCCTTAAAGATCAACTTGCCAATACCAAACAACGAACCGTAGATCAGCGCACAGCCGAGTATCCAATTGACCAATTGCAGCGAGAGACTGCCCTGCGCGTGTGACTTGGAAAGTCCTGCTTCAGCAGCGATACCGGTCCAACCAGGTCCTTCAGGCTGCACACGACGGTAAAATGAAACCAACTTCTCGACCGGTTCGGCGCGCGTCACCATTGTAACCACAACCCAGACGATAGTTGTGATGCCCACTGTCACCAGCATGAGATAAGCGAAGTCTCTAGGTCTATCGCTGTCCCACTTCAGCACCACTTGCAGGAAAATCGAGACGACCGCCGCGCAGATCATCGCCGACACTTCGGACCACGCGTTTATTCGCCACCAGAACCAACGCAACAGTAGCACTGTGCCTGTTCCCGCGCCGGTGACGAGCAGAAGTTTCCACGCGCCTCCGATCGACTCCATATTAAACGTCACGATCAGCGACGCAATCATCAGCAGCACCGTCACGACCTGCGACGCGATGACGTAGTGTTTCTCGGTGGCTGAACGTTTGATAAAGCGGCGGTAGAAATCGTTGATGACGTACGACGCGCCCCAGTTTAGCTGCGTGCCGATTGTCGACATGTAAGCCGCTGCGAAGGCAGCCAACATAAAACCACGCAGGTAGGTTGGAAACACGTTGGGATCCAACAACGTCTTGATGTAACCCGATTCTTTGTCAACGAGAGTGGGATAAAGAATGAGCGAAGCGAGCGCGGTCATGATCCAGGGCCACGGACGCAAAGCGTAGTGAGCGATGTTGAACCAGAGTGTCGCCAGCAGTCCGTGCCGCTCGTTCTTCGCAGAAAAAATTCGTTGGGCCACGTAACCGCCGCCGCCGGGTTCAGCGCCGGGATACCAGGTGGACCACCAAATCACTCCGAGATAGACGAACAACGTAATGGCCGGCATCCAAACAGAGTCATATTCAGGGAAGAAAGCCAGTCGTGAGCCCGATCCACTCGCCGCATCCATCGCGCCGATCTGCGTCTTCAAACTATCGATTCCACCAACTGCATTCACCGCAAGGATCGCGAGCACGATGACCATAGACATCTTGAGTGCGAACTGGAAAAGATCGGTCACCAACACGCCCCACAAACCCGAGATCGCCGTGTAGAACGCAGTGAAGAGCAACATGCCAATGACGATCATGATCGCGCCGCGCTTAGTCACACCCAACGTGATCTCGAGGATCTTCACCATCGCGAGGTTGACCCAACCGAGGATGATGCAGTTGATCGGAAGGCCCAGATACAAAGCACGAAAGCCACGCAGAAATGCAGCGGGCTTACCGGAATAACGGAGTTCCGCAAACTCGATATCGGTCATCACGCCGGCGCGTCGCCAAAGTCTCGCGTAAAGAAAGACCGTGAGCATTCCGCTCATCACGAAGTTCCACCACAGCCAGTTACCGGCGATTCCGTTTTTGGCGACGAAGCCAGTGACGGCGAGTGGCGTGTCGGCGGCGAAGGTTGTGGCGACCATCGAAGTGCCGGCGAGCCACCACGGCACGTTGCGTCCTGAAAGAAAGAACTCGCTCGTGCTGCCGGTTGCTTTGCGTGCGTAATAGAGGCCGATACCGAGATTGAAAAGAAAGTATGCGGCAATTACCGTCCAATCCAGTAATGAAAGTCTCATTGGAAGGTCCTTAGTTGTTTGGTTCGAAAGGCGGTTTACTGCGCGTATCTCACGTCATGTAGTGGATTCTGTCAAGTAAAAACTAAGGACCGGTAGTGATGCAGTTTGATTTTGGCATGACTACGCCGAAGGCGTTGGCTAATTTCAGCCCAGGGTTGGAGCTTGCGACAACCCTGGGACACCAATCAGAAATGAGAGCAAAACGCTGA
>Ga0207684_10000311_pt1 | contig 69074 bp, 71 predicted proteins | sample KBSK5501metaG_FD_184342 | JGI IMG/M metagenome (GOLD analysis project Ga0207684, IMG submission 184342) | Corn, switchgrass and miscanthus rhizosphere microbial communities from Kellogg Biological Station, Michigan, USA - KBS K5-50-1 metaG... | ecosystem: Host-associated > Plants > Roots >...
GCAAACGGGGGCCCGGCAAGAACCGGACAGCTGGAGGGAAGAGGGCCCAAGTAAACATCAGAGTTGGGCGGGGCACAGCGCATGTTCTTGTTCTGGACCAACGCAGGTATTAATTTCGGCACTCCCGGTATTCAGAAGCTGCAAGTTCGTGCGCCTGGTGGGCCGCTTCCTTAGATAAACAAGAAACAACAAAGAGCTCAGAATCGATTTTAGCGCGGCTGTGCCAGGCTACACGCCTAGCTTAACTCCGTGGCGTGCCCCTGGGGAGTAAATGAGCACTCAATCGGACGGCCATCGGCTTGGGACGGATACCCTGGGGAGTGATCGCGCCGTCATTCTCAATTGATTTGCTAAACCATGCACTCCTCGAATAACCTACAAATCCAATCCATGAATAACCTACAGACCCAATACATGAAAACCATTGATCGTGCCCGCCTGCAATCTTTGATGGAACGTGAGCAGAAGAAGTTTGTGGACGATCGTCCGAAATCGAAGACGTTGTTTGAGCGCGGACGCAAGTCGCTGCTGGCCGGCGTGCCCATGAATTGGATGGTCAAGTGGGCCGGCGCTTTTCCGCCTTTTGTCCGCGAGGCGCAGGGGGCACATTTCTTCGACGTGGACGGCCACCGCTATGTAGATTTTTGTCTCGGCGACACCGGTGCAATGACTGGACATGGCCCGTTCGCCACCGTGAAGGCGGCGGAAGAGCAGATGCGGCGGGGCATTACACTGATGCTGCCGGGCGAGGACGCGATCTTCGTGGCTGAGGAATTACAGAAACGCTTTGGACTCGCCTACTGGCAGTTCGCGCTCACCGCAACCGACGCCAATCGCTTTTCAATCCGGCTGGCGCGGCAGATCACTGGGCGTCCGAAGATTCTGGTGTTTAACTGGTGCTACCACGGCTCGGTGGATGAGAGCTTCATTACTCTTCAGCTCGATGGCACGGCAAGAGTGCGGCGCGGCAACGTTGGTCCTCCGGTCGATCCGTCGATTACAACCAAGGTCGTGGAGTTCAATGATGTTGCTGGCCTGGAAGCAGCCCTGGCGCCAGGAGACGTTGCTTGCGTGTTGGCGGAGCCGGCGATGACGAATGTTGGCATCGTGCATCCGGCCATCGGCTATCACCAGGCGTTGCGGGAACTGACCCGCAAGCACGGTACGCTGCTCCTTATTGACGAAACCCATACTATCTGCGCCGGGCCCGGCGGCTACACACGAGCTGAAAATCTGGAACCGGATATTCTCGTCTTTGGTAAAGCGATTGGTGCAGGCATCCCGGGCGCTGCGTACGGCTTTTCGCAGGAAGTTGCCGACCGCATCACGGCCCACCAGAGCCTTGAAGATAGCGATGTAGGTGGCATTGGCGGCACACTCGCAGGCAACGCACTCTCGCTTGCCGCGATGCGCGCCACATTGACCAAAGTTCTGACCAAGGACGCATTTGACCGCATGATACCCCTGGCTGAACGCTGGACCACCGGCGTAGCCAAGGCAATTGTTGATGAGGGCTTGCCGTGGCACGTCACGCGCCTGGGATGCCGCGCAGAATATCTGTTCGCGGCTGAACCTCCGATGAACGGCCGTGAGGCGCACGACGCAATGGATTTCGAACTCGAACGCTTCATGCACCTTTACGCAATGAACCGAGGGATCCTGCTCACGCCTTTTCACAACATGGCGCTGATGTCGCCGCAGACTCAGACCGAAGACGTGGATCATCACACCAAAGTATTTCGTGAGGCGTTAAAGGAGTTGGCGGGGTGAAGGAGTTACTCGGATTCGGAGCGAGCCCTCTCTGCCAAGAGCCCAGACCCCGACAACTGAATATCCGCAACTGCCGCTCTGTTACCCTTTAGCTTCACTCATGAAGCCTCCCATGGGAAAGCTGCTGCTGGGATTGGCCGCTTTAGCTATGCTGGCGAGTTGTGCGTCGGTGGGTCCGCCGCTGCCTCCCTCCCTGGAACTGCCAAAACCACCGTCGGACCTGGGAGCCCAGCGCAAGGGCGACAGAGTTTTATTGACGTGGACGGTTCCTTCGGTCACGACTGACCGTCAACGTGTGCGGCGTCCGGGGCCAACATGGATCTGCCGCGGGCTTGATCCGATTCTCAGCCAGTGCGGAACACCGGTAGGGGAAACTTCGCCGCTGCCAAATACTGTCGCGACGAAGGACTCCGCCGGGAAAAAGGTTTCCGCCAGTTATACCGATGTGCTCTCTGCTCAACTCGAAGTAAGCACTCCCACCGGCTTTGTCACCTATGCGGTGGAAGCACTCAATCGCAATCGCCGGGGCGCCGGACTTTCCAATCAAGCACACGTCACGACAGCCCCGACTCTGCCACCTCCGGAAGGCTTCCGCGCAGAAGTGACGAAGGAAGGGATGGAGCTCAGGTGGACACAGCCGTCTTTACCCGTGAAGCCTGTAGGACCGGTCGCATATCATCTGCGGTTCTATCGGCGTGCAGAAGGCAGCCAAGCGAGCATCAGCCTCGGGGAACAAGAGTACGCAACCGGCGTTCGGGATCTGGCTGAAGCGGTTTCGGAAGGCCAGAAGAGTGGGGAAGACGTTTTGTCGAGCGGCGAAGAGCAGCCACGATCAGTCTCGACGGGCAAATTTCTTGATCAATCCATCGAATGGGAAAAGACTTATTACTATCGCGCTACGGTTGTGACCGTAGTCACGGAAGCGGGAAAGCTGCCCGCACAGGTCGAAGGCGATGACACACCCGAAATACAGGTTTGGGCGCACGACACTTTCCCCCCTACAGTGCCCTCTGGTCTGCAGGCGGTGTTTTCTGGGCCAGGTCAGCAAGCGTTTATCGACTTGATCTGGGCTCCGTTGACGGAGGCAGATTTAGCGGGCTACAACGTCTATCGGCATGAACCAGGTAGCACGCCCGAGAAGCTGAACTCGGATCTCCTGAAAGCGCCAACATATCGCGATATGAAGGTGGTCAAGGGAAGGACTTACGTCTATTCTGTTTCGGCCGTCGATGTGCGCGGCAATGAAAGCTCACGGTCGGAAGAAGCGAGTGAGAACGCACCGCAGTAAAGACGGCCGCGACTGAAACAAAAAGAAGAATGATTTTCGACGCCAACCTGGCTTTCCGGTCAGTTTTCAATTGGAAGGTGACAATCGAAAATTGCAAATACTACTCCACTCCGTGGTGAGATCGAGCTATGAAATATTGCCGCTTTCAACGCAATGGCCAAGCCCAGTACGGGCTGGTCGAACCTTTCGCGGGACACGATGTCATCACACGCCTGCTGGTTACGCCTCCGGAAGAAGCAGGCGGAGATGTGGAGAGCCTGCACACCCGAAGGATCGATCAGATTGCATTCGGTGACGCGCAGCTGCTGCCGCCAATGCGGCCGTCAAAGATCGTCTGCGTAGGGCGCAATTATCGCGAGCATGCGGCCGAGCTGGGTCACGAGCTTCCGCAGGAGCCCCTACTTTTCTTTAAGCCTCCGTCGGCTTTACTGTCGCCCGGTGGGACGGTGTTGCGGCCAAAGATTTCGCAGCGCGTGGATTATGAGGGCGAACTTGGCGTCGTCATGGGCAAGACTTGCTACCAACCCGCGGCGGAGGAAGACGTTCGGACTTACATTCTTGGCTATACCTGCGTGAACGACGTCACCGCCCGTGACCTGCAGAACAAAGATGGCCAGTGGGCTCGAGCCAAGGGTTTTGACACCTCCTGCCCGGTGGGTCCGCTGGTAACGGATGAAATTGATCCCTGGACCGGCGTCGGCGTGGAAACGCGGGTCAATGGTGCGGTGCGGCAGCAGGGGAATACGCGCGATTTCATCTTCGCGCTCGATGTCATCATCCGTCATATCGCGCAAGTGATGACTTTATTTCCCGGCGATCTGATCGCCACGGGAACTCCGGCGGGAGTTGGGCCAGTCCTGGCGGGAGATGTGGTGGAAGTGAGTGTTGAACGAGTTGGCAGGCTGCGGAATGTCATCGCGGATCAACCGGCGGGGGACATCAATTGTTGATTCTTAATTTTTGATTGAAAGCCAGGCCACCAAGTTCTTATGAAACAGTCAAAAATCAACGATTGCTTCTAGTGGATGCGGAAGCGCTCTCGCATCAGTCGTTGCAAGCGTGGCTTGTAGAGCAGGTCGTAGGCCAGCTCCTTGTCGGGAAACATCGCAAGTGCAGCGCGTTTGGCGCCAGCAGCCAGTTCTGCGGCTTCCTCCAGCGTCAAGCTGGGGTCCTGGCCAATTACCGACATCACCATGCTCATCATCACCTGCAGGCGGCGGATTTTCCGGCCTTCATCTTCTTCATGCTCGCTCTTCCCTTCGCCGTTGGCTAGGGGGAAATCCTGTTCACCAAACCGCCGCTCTGGAATGTTCATGCTAGTCCCTGGAACCCACAGTTTTAGACGTCGTCCGACAGGGGAGCTTTGCGCCCCAATCTCCAACATTGTCCCTCAACGAGGCAAGAAAACAAACTGCACGAAGGTGCTGTCTGGAGCGCGACTTCGGGAGTGCAGACCCGCAACCCGCAGCCGCAATCCGACATCGGATTTGCAAGCTGCTGCAACGACGATCGTGAAGGAGTAGAATCCTCTTCGAGCGCGGGCCTGTCAACAACGGTTCGCCCAGGAATTGGAGAAGTGATGGCGGATTCTTCTAAAGCAACGGCAGAATTGCAGCGACGCCCCGATCCCAATGAAAACCTGGTGAAAATTTTCGACACCGAACAGGAGTCGGAGGCCATGGTGGTGAAGGGCCTTCTGGAATCGTCAGGCATTGACAGTGACATGACAGCGCTGTCGGCGCCGCAAGATACCTTTCCCGGGGTGGGCGGCACGATTATTCTGGTTCGCGAGAAGGACGCCGCAAGGGCGAACCAAGTGATCGCGGAGTTTCAGCAGTCGCCGGGCGCCGGGGACGACGAATTCTCGGGCGAAACTGCCGAAGCTGACACTGAAAGCGGCATTAGTGAAGAGCCGCCAACCCAGGCGTGACCGAGTGGCCATGGAGATAGAAAGTCATGGCGCCCTTCACGTCGGTGCGGTAGACACGCGCTCCTGAATCCTCCAACCTCTTCAGCACTTCCATTCTGGGCTGGCCGAACGAGTCGCGGAACCCAACCGGGATCACGGCGAAGGATGGTTTCACGGAGTTCACCAACTTGGGTCTGGTCGAAGTAGCGCTGCCCTGGTGACCTACACTATATGCAGCAGGTCAGCGTTAGGATGCTAGAGCACGGCAAGCGGGAGTGCTATCCGTTCGCCGATGAAAAAAGAAAGGCGTCCGGCCACAAAGCGCAGATCCACGCGAAACTGTGCTGCACGTGCAGGTAGGTGCGCGCCATGCCCAGAACATGGGTTGACGTGTGGACTTGAGCTGCGAGGCCATTGCAGCCGTAGCAGGCGACCTGGGCAGCGAAGTCATAGACAGCGTGGGAAGTAATTAGGGCTAGTCGAAGAAGTGAAGCGGCGAACCACAATTCCCGAGTGATTCCGCGCGCTGCGTGGCCACTAGGAACCCGGTCACCGTACGAGCTTCAGGATGCTTTCGAGGTGATAGGTTTGCGGAAAAAGATCGATCACATGTGCCTGCTCGACGCGATATCCCGCTGCCAACAATGGCACCAGATCACGCGCCAGCGTCGCCGGATCGCATGAGACATAGATCAAGCGCGCTGCTGCCACGTCGGCGAGGGAACGCGCCAGGGGTTCGCCTAGGCCGCGGCGAGGCGGATCCACCACCACCAAGTCGGGCTTCTGTTTGCCTGACACAATTCTGCCAGCCTGTCCCTTGTCGCTGGGTTGGCTCAGGTATTGCTCAGTCGTCGCCTTAATTGCCTCTCCATTCGGAGGGAGATTGTATTGCAGGTCGGGGAGGGCCCGATTTGACGATTCTACGGAAACGACGTGACGGAAGTTACAAGCCAGGGCTGTGGAAAAAAGCCCCACTCCGGCATAAAGCTCGAGAGCGAGATCCCCGGACGCTTCCTGAGTGACGATGTTAACTAGTTCGTCGGTCGAGTGGCGGTTGGTTTGAAAGAATGATCCAGCGCTGACGCGGTAGGCGAAACGTTGCGTCTGATACGTCAAGTAATCTGTGCCCAACAATTGCTCCGCGGCGCTTGCTGACTTCTCTCGAGGCTTGGCCTCACGAAAGGCGACAATGCCGACGATTTCCGGCAGCACGGTGCGTAATACTTCGGCCCAGTTTTTTAAAGAAGACTCGGGAGCCTCTGGCGCGCAAGAAAGTTCCACAAGAAGCTGCGTGTCATCCGCGTTGGCAAAGAACTCGGCTTCGCGCAATCCCTCTGGAGTTTTCCCAGCCCTGCTGATCTGCCATAGTGCGGCGATGCCGCGATTGATGAGCGGAGAACTAATGGGACATTGCTCTACCGACAATACTTCGTGCGATCCGAGCTTGAAGTATCCTGCGGCAAATTCGGGCTGCGTGCGAACCTGGAGCCGGGAGCGGTTGCGGTAGTTCCATGGCGGCGACGGATGCACTTCAATTTCGTTCTTGAGTTCAAGTTTGGCGATACGCCGGAGGTTTTCACGCAGGATGTCAGTCTTGATTTCGAGTTGATGTTCGTAGCTGGCGTGCTGGTAATGGCATCCGCCGCACCGGGCGAAGTAAGGACACCGAGGTTGCACCCGGTGCGGAGAAGCGTCGATTACGGCTTCGGCTTTGGCTCGGGCGAAGCCGGGCTTCTCCTCAGTCAAGGAGGCCTCAATCTTTTCTCCGGCGAGAACGAAGGGAATGAATACGGTCTTGCCGCGTCTGCGATCTTCGGGAGGCAAGCGAGCGAGGCCTTCGCCCCCATAAATCAGCTTTTCGATGGTAAGAAGCAAGAGGTGATTCTACGGCAAGGTTTGGAAGTCCGCGCCAGTACGTCAGCATTTCACGGTCTGCCAGCCTACCCTTTCATCTTGCGGCTTCCACTGTGAGTCTCAGCCCGACTGCCCTGGTCACGGCGGTCAGCGTGGACAATCTGGGATTTCCGCGCGTAGACAATGCCCGGCAAAGGCTCTCGCGCTCGACGCCCACGGTTTTGGCAATTTTCGCGATTCCGCGAGCCTGCACAACCCGGCGCAAAGCGATCAACAGTACGCGAGGTTCGCTGTCTTGTGCCAGCGCAGTTTTGAGCTATTGCACCGCCAAGTCCGGGTCGCCTCGAAGTTGGCGAATCAGAGCTTCGACGTGCGAGATGCTGGCTTTTCGCTCCTTTGCCGGAGGCAGTGACCCAGCGCTGAACTTCGATCACTCTTTCAGAGTGACATATAAGTTACAACGAAAGAAGAAGCGACGCCTCACACCGCCCGTCCCGCGGCCGCGCCCGACGCCCACGCCCACTGAAAATTGAAGCCACCAAGATGTCCCGTAACGTCCGCGACCTCGCCGATGAAGAACAGTCCTCGAACTTTGAGGCTTTCCATCGTCTTAGCTGAGAGTTCGTTGGTATCGACGCCACCCGCCGTGACTTCGGCTTTTTCGTAGCCCTCTGTGCCAGCTGGGGTGATGGGCCAGTCATGAACCCGCCGTTCAAAATCGGCGAGCGTAGTATTTGTCCATGAGACGGGAGCATGCCGGTCCAGCCAACGGTCGGCGAAACGCTGCGGAAGAAATGTGCGCATTTCAGCGCGCAAGGTTCCTATATTTCTTGGGGTCTTGGGATCGTGAAATGCCGCAGCGACATCTCGGCCAGGCGCAAGATCAATGAAAATTGGCAGCGATTGCTTCCAGTAGGAAGAAATTTGCAAGATCGCTGGACCACTCAAGCCGCGATGCGTGAAGAGCATCTTTTCCCGGAAGCGCTGCCCATCGAACGACGCCACTACATCGGCGGAAACTCCGGCGAGGTCGCAGTAGTGGGACCGGTCTTCAGGAGTAAGCACGAGGGGCACGAGACCTGGCCGGGGCTCGCAGATCGCGACTCCAAACTGGCGCGCGAGATCATAGCCGAAGGAAGTCGCTCCGATTTTTGGAATCGATAGACCACCGGTCGCAACCACCAACACCGGAGCATGAAACTCAGCCTGCGCGGAGCGTGCGACGAAACCGGTGGTGTGCCGAACCTCGTTGACGGTTGTGCTCAAGAACATATTCACCCCAGCATCTCGGCACTCGGCTTCGAGCATGCTTACGATACCGGTTGCGGAGCGATCGCAGAAGAGCTGTCCAAGGGTCTTTTCGTGATACGGGATACGGTGCCTTTCCACCAGCGCGATGAAATCTGAGGGCGTGTAACGGGCCAGCGCGGACTTCGCAAAATGGGCATTAGACGAGAGAAAATGCTCGGGCTGGCAGTGAATGTTAGTGAAATTGCAGCGTCCGCCACCGGAGATCAGGATTTTCTTGCCCAACCGAGTTGCGCGCTCGATGACGGCGACGCGACGGCCGCGTTTGCCGGCCTCAATCGCGCACATCAGACCCGCCGCGCCGCCCCCGAGAATCAAAACGTCGAATGAATGAATCACGGGGGCGATCACATGTAGAACAGGCTGAGCCTTGGCAGGTTGTGTTTTTCCAGCAGCCGCTTGTGAACGTACTGCTTCTGCAGTTGATCGATTTGTGCCGCCGGCATTTTGCGGCGATAAGGTGCAAGGTCGCGGTCAGCCTCGGTGCGAACCATTACCATCTCTTCGTCTTCCGTAGCGGCGAGTAGGGCGGCGAAGAGTTTTTCTTCGAGCACAGTCAAATGACGCTCCAAGTCCTCCAGCCTTGGCGCGGACTTCTTATTTTCCATCTCATCCGCCAATTTGCGGAGGGTACGCGACGTCTCCGATGCGGCAGTGCCCACGGAAACTCCGCCGCGCTCGGGAAGTTTCGCCGATTGCAAAAGATCGGCGTTGCGTCTCAAGAAAACTGCGATTGTGTCCGGCTCAAAGCCCTGTCCGGCAGCTGATTTGGCGGAGCGCCGCTGCCCCTCTTCGTCGGCAACTCCAACAGCGGCTTCCTTCATATCTTCGGCCGCGGCCAGCACTTCCTGAGAACAATAAGCTACGCTGTTCACTTTTTTCGTTTTCGACGGCCGCTGATCGTAGCGGTCGAAGGCAGCTTCAATGCCGCGCAGCGCGGCCTCAAGGGGAATGCCCGCATCTTTCCAGGTTTCGATGAGCGCCCAGTCGAGGGTTGAAAGCAGCAGCCCTCCTCCCCGCCGTCGGAGAAAGTGCTCTTCAATTTCGGTGAAATAGTTGAAGTAGTTTTCCACGACGGCCTAGTGATTGGAACGCGAAGTGGAAAGGACCCGGCTTCCGCTCCCATTCTTTTCATTGAGCGGGGCCTTCGACGTCGGCTTGCCTCCGGTCTCGCGTCGTGCTGTTGCATTCCGTTCCCAGATAATGCGCAGGCCCTCAAGGGTGAGAAAGTCGTCGACCGTCTTGATGTGTTTCGATCCGGTGCCGATCAGCGAGCCCAAGCCGCCAGTGGCAACTACTTTGGTGCCGTGTCCCAACTCGGCGAGCAAAAGGTCGAGAATGCCATCCACCAAGCCGAGGTACCCGTAGTAGAGTCCGGACTGCAAACTGCCCACAGTAGTCGAGCCGATGACTCGCTCTGGTTTGCGAATCTCCACCCGCGGCAAGCGCGCCGTGCGCTCGAACAGCGCGTCGGCGGAGATGCCCAAGCCCGGTGAGATCACTCCGCCGAGATATTCTCCCTTAGCGGAGACGCAATCAAAGGTCGTGGCCGTGCCGAAGTCCACGATCACGCACGGCCCGCCGTACTTTTCAAAAGCGGCGACGGCGTTCACAATGCGATCAGCGCCTACTTCCGCGGGGTTGTCGTAGTGCACTGGCATTCCGGTCTTAATGCCCGGCTCGATGAAAAGCGGCTTCGAATTGAAGTAACGCTCACAAACCTGGCGGAGAACCGGATCAAGCGGCGGAACGACAGAGGAGATCACGATGCCGTGCATACCCGAAACTTCCAGGCCGGCCATGGCGAACAGGTTGCGGAACAGGACGCCGTACTCGTCTACGGTGCTGGTCTGCACCGTAGCCACGCGCCAGTTGGCGAGGAGTTGATCGTAGCGCGGCGCATCGTTCGGATTTTTGTCCGCAGCAGTACGAGCTGCGTCTGTTTTTGCTCGGGCAAAAACTCCGAGCACCGTGTTGGTGTTGCCGACATCGAGAACGAGAAGCATACATCCTTAGTTTGTGGTGAGCGAATTTACGTCATCGATCACGATCAGAGTGGCCTCACCCTACCGCTTAATACTGTCCGCAAAAGTCCTGCTGCGCGTACCCGAAGGAAACCACGCTCATCGAGCCCTTCAGTCGTGCCCTCAAAGCTTCCACCATTCTCCTCGATGCGGACGGCCTTACCCTTTATCCACGACGAATGATCCGCAAAGCGGCGCAGAATTAATTCGCGCGCGTCAGGCCGCTCGAGCAAGGCGCGATACTCGCGATGCAGCGATTTTAGCAAAGCTATGGCGAGTTCCACCCGCGACCATTCGCCGCCAGTCATCAATCTCAGCGAGGTGGCTTGGTCCGCCAGTTCCCGGGGAAAAGTCGCCTGATTCACGTTGAGGCCGATGCCTACCACAATGTAGCGAACCCGGGTTGCTTCGGCATTCATTTCGGCGAGAATGCCGCAAACTTTCTTTCCGTCGAGCAGCAAATCGTTCGGCCACTTCAAGTCGGGATCTACACTCGAGTCGATCTGCCGGATTGCAGAACGGACAGCGAGCGCGGCCGCGAGCGAAAGCACCAAGACCTCGGTAGGCGGCAAGGCTGGACGGAGTACCACCGAACAGTAGATTCCGGTCGATCGCGCCGATTGCCACGCGTTTGCGCCGCGTCCGCGCCCGGCGGTTTGCTCCTCGGCCAGGAATACACTGCCGTCGGGAGCGCCCGCAGCGGCTGCATCCATGGCTGCCGTGTTGGTTGAGCCGATCTTGTAGAAGTGGTGGATGTGCTCGCCGAACCGTGTGCCTTGAACCAGGGGCTGCAAGATATTTGGAAGCAGCAAATCAGGCACAGCGCGCAATTGATAGCCGGTCGCGGGATGCCCGGCAACGTCCACGCCCAGGCCACGTAATTGTTGGATCAGCCGCCATACCTCAGATCGGCTGCTGCCGATTTCATCGGCGATCTTGGTTCCGCTTACCACGACGGTGGCGTGATCCGTCAACAGGCGCACAATGCGGCCCAAGCGCAGATCGGTGGTTTGCGGCGTGGATGATCGTGGCCCCGCCGCCGTTGCTCTCGAGCGTCGTCGAGTACGAGTTGTGAGGGCTTTCTTGATGCGTGAATTATGCGGGAGGGACGAAGAAAGCACAAATCATCGCTTTCAGAATGGCCCAGGCTCACGAAGGCCAATGCTGCCCTAAAGACTCTTCTTTCTTCCATGCTAAATGAAACGGCGAACCTTAGGCGGGCACCACTCGCATGCCCATATCGACGGCGCGTGGTGAATGCGTAAGCAAGCCCACCGAGATAAAATCGACACCCGTCTCCGCGTAGCTGCGGACATTCTCCAGACTGATGCCTCCGGAGCACTCAAGCGGAATGCGACGTTCCAGCCGCGAACAGAACTCCACGGCCTTAGCCACAGTTTCCGGCGGCATGTTGTCGAGCAGGATGGCCTCACCGCCATTGGCCAGCACCTGCTCCAACTCTTCAAGCGTACGTACCTCGACCTCTACGGGTTGCGCTCCGCGGCGATTGCGAAGCGCTCGCTCGACCGCGGGCACAACTCCGCCAGCCAGTGCGATATGGTTGTTCTTGATGAGCACGCCGTCGGATAGATCGAGGCGGTGGTTCTGTCCGCCGCCGCAACGCACCGCGTATTTGTCGATGACGCGCAGGCCGGGCGCGGTCTTACGGGTATCGAGAATGCGGGCTTTCGTGCCGTGCACGGCTTCGACAAACTTGCGGGTGAGAGTCGCGATGCCGCTCATGCGCTGCAAGAAATTCAAAATCACGCGCTCGCAGGAAAGTACAACGCGGGCGTTATGACGAATGACCGCGACTGATTGCCCCTTGTGCAGACGCACACCGTCGAAAATCTCCGGGTGAGTCGTGACCTCGTAATGCGAAGTCACGGCGCCGTCGAGCATCGCGTAAACATCGAGAATGCGGCCTACGCAGCCAATGCCGGCGAGAATGCAGTCTTCTTTGGCGAGAATGGTCGCCGCCGCGCGCTGGTTGGGATCGATGCAGGCGTAGCTGGTGGCGTCGCTCGTCGCCCGGTCTTCGAGCAGAGCGTTTTCAGAATGGCGGTAATGCGTCGGCTATTCCAGTCCATAGGGGAGTTGCAGGTCAGTGCTGCGGTTTGCAAGCAGCCAGCACTCAGCATTCATTCAGCGCTCAGCCTTCAGCTCAGGATATAACCGCTTGCAGCGCGTACTCCTACTTGGGACATTAGCGCCCCAATTCTTCCAGCTTACTCTTCGTTTTGTCGTGCAACACGGACAGTTCTTCAGCCCGCTTGCGCAGGTCCTCGACAACTTTCGGCGGAGCCTTCGCCAGAAATTGATCGTTCCCCAACTGCTTCCGGATATTGATCGTCTCTTTTTCTATCTTCTCCAGTTCCTTGGTCAAACGCTCACGCTCGAAGGCAACGTCGATTTTTCGCTCATAGACAACATGCACATCGAAACGAGCTGTGCCTCTCGAGGGAGACTGCCGGGCTCGCCACTCTTCCACATTCGTAATGCTCTCCACATTGGCGAGCCGCTTGATCGCCTCCTCGTTTTGCATGATCGAGATGCCCGTCCCCGCGTCGTGGACAAACAGCTCAATTGGAATCTTGATCCTAGCTTCCACTTTCAGGTCCAAGCGAAGCTGGCGCACACTAACGATCAGGTCTTGCAGCACAGCCATCTCCGTCTCGGCGGCCAGGTCGATCTGTTCCTCGTCCACTTGCGGGTACGATGCCAGCGCCACCGATCGCAACGGTGGCTTGCCATCATAGATCGCGTGCCAGATTTCTTCGGTGATGAAGGGCATGACGGGATGCAAAAGGCGCAGTGCCGCGTCGAATAAGTTCACCAGATTGCTGCAAGCTGTTCGGGCTCCGTCACCCGCGTTGGACATCAAGCGCGGCTTGATCAGTTCCAGATACCAATCGCAGAACTCTCCCCAGAAAAAGTCGTAGATGCGATTCGCCGCTTCGTGGAAACGATACGTAGCCAGTGCCTCATTCACTTCCTTTGTTACCCGATTGAAGCGCGAGAGAATCCAGCGGTCTTCCAGAGCAGAGGCTTGAAATCTAGTGATGCCCGCCGTCGGGACCGCATGCTCGGCGGGACGAAGTCCCGGATCCACGCGGTCGACATTCATGAACATGAAGCGCGCCGCATTCCATATCTTGTTAGCGAAGGCGCGATAACCGTCTGTGCGGCTCTGGCTGAATGCAATGTCGGTGCCCGGCGCGGCCATGGCGGCCAGCGTGAAACGCGTGGCGTCGGTGCCGAAGCGCTGAATGATGTCCAGCGGATCGATCACGTTGCCCTTGGTCTTCGACATTTTCTGGCGTTCAGCGTCGCGCACGAGCGCATGGATGTAAACTTGCCGAAAGGGCACGCTGTCGTTTTTCTTGGCGCCCCAACCGCTGGCCTTTTTTATGGCCGAATCCTGCTTGTGGCCTTCCATAAAGTGGCAGCCGAACATGATCATGCGCGCCACCCAGAAGAATAGAATTTCGTACGCCGTGATCAACAGCGTGGTGGGATAAAAAACTTCCTGGTCGCGCGTCTTCTCGGGCCATCCGAGTGTGGTGAACGGCAGTAAGCCCGAAGAAAACCAAGTGTCCAAAACATCCGTATCTTGTTTTAGCTTTGAGCTGCCGCACTCAGAGCATTTCGCCGGTGCTTCACGAGCAACGATAATCTCTCCGCAGCTGCAATGCCATGCCGGAATCCGATGCCCCCACCACAGCTGGCGCGAGATGCACCAATCGTGGATGTTGTTCATCCAGTTCAGGTAAATCTGACGATAGTTCTCAGGGGTGATGGTGATCTCGCCGCTCTCTACGACCTCAATCGCGCGCTTCGCCAACGGCTTGATCATGATGAACCACTGCGTCGACAGTCGCGGCTCAACCACCGTGCCACAGCGGTCGCACTTGCCGAGAGCGATGGTGTAATCTTTTTCGCCGACAAAGAATCCCTGAGCTTTTAGATCCGCCAGCACGCGCTTGCGCGCGGCGTGGCGGCTAAGACCCGCATACGCGCCCGCATTTTGATTCATGTGCGCGTGCTCGTCCATCACCTCAATCTGCGGCAGGTTATGGCGGAGGCCGGCCTGAAAGTCATTGGGATCGTGTGCCGGAGTCACCTTCACTGCGCCAGTGCCAAACTCGGGCCGCGCCAGTTCATCGGTAATAATTGAGATCTCGCGATTCATCAACGGCAGCAGAACTTTCTTTCCATGCAAGTGCTGGTAGCGTTCGTCCTTTTCGTTTACCGCGACGGCGGTATCGCCCAGCATGGTCTCGGGACGTGTGGTGGCGACCGTAATAGATTCCCTGCTTCCGATCACCGGATAGCGAATTTCATACAGTTTCCCGGGAACTTCCTCGTGCTTCACTTCGAGATCCGAAATCGCCGTCTCGCAGCGCGGACACCAGTTGACGATGTACTTCCCGCGATAGATCAGTCCTTCCCCATATAGGCGGACAAAGACTTCACGCACCGCGCGCGAGAGATTTTCGTCCATGGTGAAGTACTCGCGGTCCCAATCGACTGATGCGCCGAGGCGCTTCATCTGGTCGAGAATTGCGCCGCCGTAATGCTTTTTCCAGTCCCACACCCGCTCAATAAACTTTTCGCGCCCCAGGTCGCGACGCTTCTTGCCTTCGCTCGCAAGCTGCCTCTCGACCATCATCTGTGTGGCGATCCCAGCATGGTCGGTGCCGGGTAGCCACAGGGTGAGGAAGCCGCGCATGCGGTGCCAGCGCACGATGATATCCATCTGCGTCTGATTGAGCATGTGGCCCATGTGCAAGCGGCCGGTGACATTCGGCGGTGGCAGCAGCAGGGTGAACACTGGACACGTGTCGCCCAGCGGGAGTGTGGGCACCGAGAATAGTTTCTCTTTGACCCAGTATTCGGCCCAACGCGTTTCAATCGCGCCCGGCTCGTAGGATTTGGGCAGCTCGTGTGGCATTCGATTTTCGTGTGGGACCGATCTCAGACCCCGGCCACGCCGAGCGCAACTCGGCGGCAGCAAACCTTCGTTAGGGATGAACTTTGATATTACAGGCGCGAGAAAAGAAGGGTCAAACGAGAGAGGGGGTATCTCTACTCACGGGAAAAATCGTCCCACCCGATTGTCCATAATGTCTGGTATATCGTTTCACTAAAATATACACACATTACTCCTCGGTGAGGGCCTCAAACTTCTTCCATCGATGCACGACCGGATCGGCATTGATTTCCTCGATGCCCTTCAGAATTCGCTCCCGCAGCTCCTCCCAAGATTGCACCCGGACATGACGCAGGAAGGTGCGAGCCATCTTGCCAAAGAGGGTCTCCACGATGTTCAGCCAGGATCCGTGGGTAGGCGTAAGCACGTATTTGAACCGATTGGGTTTGCTGGCCAGGAAAGCTCGGGTTTCCTTGGAGATATGCGCAGAGTGATGGTCCAACACTAGCCGGATCGTGCATTCGGCCGGATAGTAACGGTCCAAATCTTTTAACAATGCAATAAACTCCCGGCTGCGGTGACGCCGCTCCACATGCCCAACCACATGACCACTGTGCAGATCGAGCGCCGCTAAAATCGAGCAAGTTCCCAGGCGCTTATATTCGTGGTCCCGGGCCACGGTGGGGTGTTTACCGGGCACCGGCGGCAAATCCGGTGCGGTGTTGGCAATTGCCTGTACCCCCGGTTTCTCGTCCACCGAGAGGGTCACGATCTTGGGGATAAGCGCTCGGCCGTTCCCATTCTGCAGATCCACCTCGCGATATACCAGTAGAATCTCTCGCATCTTGGCCATGAAGTCGGGGTCGCGCCGCTGCAGGTAATACTTTACCTTCTCCGGATGTAAAGGCGGCGCCGCTAGGATCCGCTGCACCGTGGCTTTGGCGGCCTGGGATAAGGCGGGGTGTCCCGCCTCCACGGCATGCTCCCGTACATGCCGGGCCAGCGATTTCCGGGTCCATACCTCGGCCGCATAACCCAGTTCTTTCGGTTTCGAGCAAGCCAAATGGACCACCCAAGCCTTGGCCTCCTCGGTAATGACCGGTGCCTTAGGCCGATGGTAGGTATCTTTTAAGGCGGCGCCCACTCCCATCGCCAAGGCTTTGGCGATCCATTTCGCCACGCTTTTGCGAGTCATCTTCACCGCTCGCGCAATCTCGGCGACGCTCTGGCCGGAATGGAAGCGCCAGAGGATGCGCGCTCGTTGCACTTCTCGCCAGGGCTCCGTTTGCGATTCTCGTAATTGGCGGATCTGCTTTTGTTCCTCCGAGGTCAGAACCAGCCGCGGCCGCTTAGACTTCCCCGCCATAGCCCAAGCGTATCACAGAATGTTTCTAGTGGATACCTTTTAGTGAAACCATATACTAGTCAATGCAGTGGCGGCCTGCAACGATTGTCACGATGCTGGTCCCCAGACCCAGTATGCACCTGGCGGAAACCCCTTCTTCGGCCAGCCGAAGAAGATCAATTCGGCGACGTACCTGGGCGGTGGCCAAGATTTCGGACCCTTACTTCCTACGCCCGGCTCTCCACACATCGTCTCGCGCAACTTAACCCCAGACAAAACCGGCCTTCCGGAAGGGGGACGACCCTTCTCGGAGTTTCTCGAAATCATGAAGACCGGAGTAGATTTGGATCACGTGCATCGGCAGTGTTCGTCGACGGTGACCACGAACTGCCTTCCGCCGCCATTCGACGGCAATCTCCTGCAAATCATGCCTTGGCCCACGTTCCAGAACATGAGTGAGCATGACATCCGCACTATCTACGAGTATCTAAGCGCAATCCCCTGTATTGAAGGGCCACCGCCTCCGAGCCAGCTCCACAACGATTGTCAGTGAGCCGGTATCGAAAGATCTCCCCAGGGGCTCACCAGTCCTGGGGAGATTCCTCCCCCACGGGGAGATAACCGCAACCGAGACTAATTTCGAGAGACTCGCAAGATTGACACTTGAGGTTTGTGAAGAAATGCAGGACCCGATTTTATCCTGCTACATCGATGGCCTGTTTGGCTACGCTATGGTTCTTACCCGCAATCCAACGGAGGCAGCCGATATGGTTCAGGAGACCTACCTTCGCGCTCTCAAGGCAAAGGAGAGCTTGCGGCCCAGCAGTAACGTCAAGAGCTGGCTGTTCACGATCGTACGAAACATTTGGCTGAATCAGCGGCGCCATGAGCGCGCTGCGCCGCAAATTGTAGAGCTCGAGTCGCACGCAGGCATTGCGGACGTGGCAGTTGCAACATCCAAAGATCCTCATGCGCAGTACGTAAGCAAGGTGGAACAGGAAAAGGTGCGCAACGCTATCCAGCAGCTTCCGGCGGAATTCCGCGAAATCATCATCTTGCGCGAGTATGAAGAGCTTTCCTATCAGGAGATCGCCGCCATGTTGGACTGCCCGGCTGGGACGGTGATGTCCCGCCTGGCACGAGCGCGCTCCAAGCTTCGGGTGTTGCTTTCAGGGAATGAGCAATCTTTCCACTGAAACGAGACCCACAGGGAAGGGATGTTCCCAGGAAAGATAGAGATAGTGCGGTAGGTGAGTCTTTTTCCGGGGGCGACCGTGTCCTGCCGCAGAGAGACTGATTACAAGCCTCGGAGTAAGTCCGTAACCACCGTAATTAGCGTGACGGCAAGGCGATTCATCCAGGGGAATAATTTGCGTTTGCAGGTGTTCTATCGCTTAGCAACTAGGAGGGTCGAACCACAATGAATTTAGGAAATTTGCTAAGCGCCTCGGTGGAGCGGAATCCACGAAACACAGCAATCGTCCTTGAAGACCAGAATATCTCTTACGAACAGTTGGAGCGTTCAACGACGTCCCTCGCCTAATGGTTTCTGCAGCATGGCTGCAAGCCCGGGGACCGCATCGCAGTTCACTGGCCGAACTCGATAGAAACGGCAAAACTCTTTTTTGCATGCTTCAAGGCCGGGTTGGCCGGGTGGCCTACACCGCATTGCGGGATGCTATATTCGCCCAGCCAACGTTGGATGAGTCCTTCAACAATCTCTTTCTCGCGCCGGTTCGGCCGAGCGCGTGATCCCCGCCAGTAGCTCTGAGCAAGTTGTCACATTTTGAAGGCAAATGAGTCCGATGGCTAGTTCAAATCCACCCGCTGCTTTTGAACCACCACGCGGTTAGTTAAGTTAGGGGCATAGACGCCAATCGACAACGTTACCAAACAGACGAGCCAAGGAGTTGCGAAGAAGCTGACATTGAAAATGATTTTCAAAAAAAGTGCAGGAAGGGTGCAAAATTCGCCGCACATACCGCATTTTCAGCTATACTCGGCGAGATAAGTTGTTTATTTTCGTTGGGGTTGGAGTTTTTCACCCGCTTTCGAGGCGGATCGTTTCAACCACTCACGCACCTCTCCGCGACAAAACAGTCGTCAGCGTTCAGCTGTTAACCGTCAGCAATCCTCTCTTCCTTCGGAATGACGAGCGCATGAGGCCTGTGTCGTATACGTACAGTCCCCTCTAGCCCAAGCGCATTAAGATGGCGAGCGCATAAGAGGTTGGTCAACGACTAACGGCGATCTCTAAAGAAAGTCTGCAGCAACTCAGCGCAACGTCCTCCCAGAACGCCGCCCCGAACCTCGATGCGGTGATTCAGTTGCGGATGATTCACAACTTGGATGACCGAATGTACGGCCCCGGCCTTGGGATCATCCGCTCCATAGACCAGCCGCTTAATCCGCGCGTGCACTAGTGCACCCGCGCACATGGGGCACGGCTCAATTGTAGCAAACAGCTCACAGTCCACTAAACGATGGCTACCGACGGTGGCGCTGGCCGCACGCAATGCCACAATCTCCGCGTGCGCCGTCGGGTCGGAATCGGCAATGTTGCGGTTTGCTCCGCGGCCGACTATCCGGTCTTCACACACCACCACCGCTCCTACCGGAACTTCGCCAGCTTCCAGGGCGCGTTGCGCAGCGCGCAGAGCCTCCTCCATCCAGAGTTCGTCGGCTCTGGCGGCGGTCTGGCTCACTTCTTCCAATTCACCGGCGACTGATTCTTCGGAAGACAATTTTTGATTTTCTCTGCTTTTATTCTAGCGATTCAGGGTCGCGAGCGCGAACCAGTGCGCAAGCAGATTACACCGCCAAGGCGGAAGAGAGAAGAACACAGAAGAACACGCACGAAAGTGAGACGCGAGATCACAGCAGGCTCAATATCGACCTTACGGTTTCCGGAACCACCGCCCGAATTATCGCCGGCAACACAACCATCACGACAGGATAGGCAATTACCACAGCCGACAAAGTCAGGAGCATCCAAATTTTAGGCGGCAGATTCGCCAAGTAGGCTTTCATAACGTCCTCACAGTTGAAGGTACGAAGACATCATTGAAAAAGTTCCCCGTAGAATTCAGGCTGAAGCTGCCCCGCCCCGCGGTACGCCGATTGCCGTTCACGACGGCGGTCTAAGTGACTACTGGGACGCCCGGACAAGCGATCAGTGGCAGTTGGCGACTGGCAAGTGGTATGCTGCCCGGTATGGGCATTCCGAGCCTTCTGCGCAAGGTTTTTCTGGTCGATCTGATCCAGGGACTCAAGGTCACGTTTCGTTACCAGGATCCGAAAGAGATTTACACCGAGCAATATCCGATGGAGCGGCCGCAGGTAGCAGAGCGCTATCGCGGCGCGCCTCGGCTCAACGTGAACCCGGACACGAACGAGACTATGTGCATTGCCTGCGATCTGTGTGCGCTGGCCTGCCCGGAGAATTTGATCGTGGTCTCGAGTGCGCGCAACGAACAAACCCGCCGCAAGGAACTCACCAACTTTACCTACGACCTGAGCCGCTGCATGTTTTGCGGGCTGTGCGAAGACGCCTGTCCCGTCGACGCCCTGGAGCTCACGCAAGATTTTGAACTTGCAAGCTACACTCGCGAAGGCGCCATCTGGGACCGGGAGACGCTGGAAAAAGGTCCGCAGCCGACGCAGTACAGAAAATAATCTCTGACTCAGTCACTTCTTGGGACGCGTGAGACTGCATTTTACTGACTGTCTCTTTCGCAGCACATGGTAAATTCCCGCATACGTAAGCTCGGCTTTTTCGTATTCTTTGCGACAGTTTGGCACTCACTGGAGAGGGTCCTTCGCTTCGCTCAGGATGACGTGGGTCGGCGTGCAGTGGAGCTCTATGGCTCACGCTCAGGCAGCCCGTTGATGGAGGCCCCGTCCGGAATTGAACCGGAATAGCCGGTTTAGGAAACCGGTGCTCTATCCATTTGAGCTACGGGGCCGTGCAAAATTAGGTTAGCATGTGGCACGCTTGGTGAAAACCGGGTGGGGTGCGCATGTCCACAGTGGCGTCTGTGATTTTACAGGGAAGAAATAATGTGGTTGGTGCACGTTGGATTCCTCAGAACTCCGATGATGCGCGCGAGATGCCTCGCTCCGCCTGAAAAACGGCTGCGCTCGGGATGACGCCGATAGGGATGAGAAGTTTTGGTGGAACGTGGATGATGAGACCGTCGAAGTCAAATTGCCACAACGGAAATGGCAGGGTCTGTGATAAGACGCTGCCCGGTTTCTCGATCTGTTTCCTGTACAGACTTGCGATAGCTACATTCCGGCTCTTGCAACCCTGGTCAGGGGCGCCAGGCGGGGAGTTTCCGCGGCGTTGGCAAAATATAGGCGGTAGGAACGGTGGATGGCGTACATCACGGGGAAGACGGCGAGGGCTGTTCGCCATCCCATGCTATGGCTCACACTGCCCATGATCGCAGCTACTCCGGCGCCGACTATGTAGTAGGGGAAGGAAAGCTGGGCGATGTTGAGCCAGGTTCGCCGCATGAGGCCTCCTTCGGTGAGAGTAACGATCGCTGCTACCGGAGCGGTCTGGCCGACGAAGAAGATGGCCGTTGTCAGCGCCAGCATCAGCGGATCAGATGCCGGGGCTGCCTTCAGCTGCGAAGCGGCGTGCCAGATGAGGCCGGCCAGACTCGCCGCTAACCCCATCATGCTCACGTTGAATAGCATCTGCTCAGGCTTGTATTTGTTGCCTGGTTTGGGCAGGCTCTGTAGCACCGTCGAGAGCCATGCGATCGCGGTTGCTTCAACCGCGCTGAGGCTGATCACTGCAATCAGTAAGAAGGGCAGATTGACTGACATGTTGCCGGTGATGCCCGGAAGCTTGACTTTCATCCTCGAGGTGGCTGCCGCTAACGCCAGCAGCGCTGCTGCCTGGGCCGGATGAAGGGTATAGCTGTCTAGTCCGGCATAAGTCGCGCTTGCTGCTGCTGCCACTACCATTGATCCGATGAAGATTTGTGTTAGCCGTGTGTTGCGATTCATAAATGCCTCTCCTTCTTAATTGTTCACACGGCTACTGGTCATTTTTACCTGCCAAGATATTCATTACCGACTGTGTTGAACTTCCCCATACCACGCTCGCGCCCCACACCACACTGAATCCGTTCGGAGAACCCGCTCCCCAAACCACTGATTCGCCCGAGACAACCGGCTGGCCATTGATCGTTGAACTGGAGAACTCCGTCGAACCCCATACCGCGGACTGTCCCCAGACCGTAGAACTGCCCCACACCACAGAGGTATCAGAAACCACATAGACACTTCCGCTCGTGGAGTCATAGGCAGCAGTCGGTGAGTGGGCTGTGAGTGTGGAGGGCACTACATTCGTGTTCAGCAGCGCGCCCTCGATGTCCAGGTAGCCAGCACCGACGGTGAAGATGTCATACGAACTGACATATGTTTGGCCTGTCGCAGGATCAGTGGTTGTGCTCTGAGCTGGAAACGTCTTGGTCGCAGACTCCATCAACCGGGCTTTTACCGTATCAGGCGTCAGAGTTGGGTCAGCCTGAATCATCAAGGCGGCTGCGCCGCTGACGACAGGAGTGGCCATACTTGTTCCGCTCAGGCGCATGTAGGTTGGCGACAAATCGCTGCCCGTAAAACTCATGACGAATTGCTGAATGGAGGAATCAGCGTATTCCGATATGAGTACGTCCACAGCCGAATAGAGTCGAGGCAGGTGCGAATGTGGAGAAAGCAGCGATACCACGTTGTTGCCCGGGGCGACGATGTCGGGCTTTACCACCTGGTCAAAAGCCGTAGGACCCTTCGAGCTGTAACTCGCAACCATATCGCCTCCACGATCTGGGGTGTTCGCAGTTTTCATTGCGCCAACAGTGATCACATACGGGTCGTTGCCCGGTGCGGCGATGGTTCCGTAACCATTCGTCCCTGCGCTGTTATTGCGGCCCTGATTGCCAGCCGCTACTACAACCACAATTCCTGCTTTCCAAGCTGATTCAACAGCCTGGCAAAGCGGATCGATGGTGTAGCTTTCATAAACCTGACGACCGAGCGAGAGATTAATCACCCGGATGTTATATTTCGATTTGAGCTTGATCGCAGCGTCAATCGCAGCGATCACAGTGCTGTCGGTACCCGCCCCATTTTGGTCTAGCGCGCGCAGGTTGATGATGTTCGCATTCGGCGCGATTCCCTTAAAGGTATGAGAGAAGTGGCTGCCCGAAGAAAACCATCCGGCACTGGCGATGATGCCAGCTACATGCGTGCCATGGCCGAAATAGTCGGATGAATCTGGGGTTCCCGGGACGAAGCTCTGGCTATACACAACACGCGAGCCGTAACTTCCGTTTGTCGGGTTGTACCAATAGAGGTCGCCAACGGCGTAGACGCCGCTGTCGATTACTGCGACTCCGATTCCCGTGCCGTCCAGGGACTCTTGCTGCCAGGCCCAGGGGGCATTCACAGTCTCAGGCGTGTAGTCATAGTTGGAAATAGTTGGATGTTCCATGTACAGGACGATCGAGACTTATGTAGGCGACCTCTGGATCTTGGGCGAGCTGCGAAAGAGCGTTAGATGACACTGATGTAAAGGCAGCCCCGTGCACCACGGACAGCTTATGTTTCAGTGCGGCGCCTTTGCTCGTGACTTTCCCAATATGGTGTTCGGTGGGATCACTCGTGAACTGCACAATCACGTCGACGGGCTTTCCCGATTTCGCATGTTGCAGCTCTGGCGACAGCTTAGTCCGCGCGAACGCTAGCTCCGCAACCAAGACCAGCACCAGTACGCCGAAGCGCTTTCCCCATGCGGCGCTATGGCGTTCCCCCCGGCCTGCTGGCTTTCGTTTCTTTCTTGTCTGCTCCATATGCCTCACCTTCTAAAGTTGCGCGTACTTCACACGTGCGCTGGGCCAGTAATCTATTTGTCACCACCGATAGCGATCGCCATGGCGTTAGAGTTGATCTTGCTTCCCCAAACCACACTGGTTCCCCAGACGACGCTGAAGCCGCAGGTCGTGCTGCTGCCCCAGACCACTGAACTGCCCCACACCACGGACTGGCCTGATGTGTTGGTGCCCCAGATCACGGAGGTTCCCCATACTACTGAGGTACCCCAAACCACCGAGGTGCCCCACACAACTGAGCTTCCGTTGACGAGATAAACGGTTCCGCTGGTGGAGTCGTAGGCTGCGGTGGGGGATAAAGCACTCCCAGACGTCGCAGGGGCGAGGTCTGTGCTACCCAATGCTGCCGCTGCATCGAGGTAGCCCGCACCGACGGTGAAGATGTCGTATTGGTTGGTGTAGGTGATTCCGGTCGACGGATCGGTATACGAGCTGTACGTCGGAAATGCCTTGTATGCAGTCTTCATCAGCCGCGCCTTCACTTGATCGGGCGTCAAAGCTGGATTCTGCTGCAACAGGAGTGCGGCCGCTCCGCTCACCATCGGCGCTGCCATGCTGGTACCGCTCAGCTGGTAGTATGTGGACGAAATGTTCCCCGTGTTTGAAGTCGTGTACTCGGCTACTGGAACCAGGTTCGCGGGATACTGGCTGTAGAGTGTGTCGGTGGTTGACGCCAGATCCGAAATGATCAGGTTGCCGGGCGCAACCAGGTCAGGCTTGACCACATGGTCCAGCATGGTGGGGCCCTTCGAGCTGTACGTCGCAATCAAATCATCGGTGCGCGACGGCGTCCCCATGGTCTTCATGGCGCCGACCGTGATCACATATGGGTCATTGCCGGGCGCGGTGATCGTCCCGTAGCCGTTGTTATTGTTGGAATTATCTCGGCCATAGTTACCGGCGGCGACCACTACGACGATGCCGGCCTTCCAGGCCTGTTCCGCAGCCTGGCACAAAGGATCCAGGGTAGAGCTCTCGAAGATACCGCGTCCCAAAGAAAGGTTGATGATCCGGATGTTATATTGGCTCTTCAGCGTGATGGCCTGCTCAATGGCGGCTATAACGGTGCTGTCGGTAGCCGAACCATTTTGGTCGAGGGCCCGCAGGTTGATGATGTTGGCATTCGGCGCGATACCCCGGAAGGTTGTGTTGCAATTTCCGCAGCTGGAACTTCCTCCGTTGCCAGCGATGATGCCGGCAACATGCGTGCCGTGGCCATAAAGGTCATTTGTAGTATTGGCAGAAGGATCGAAATTCTGACTGTAGACAATTCGGCTAACTTTGCTGGAACCGGCCTGCGTCAGGTCCCAAACGGAATTCACTCCGCTGTCGATAACGGCAACACCTACTCCCGTGCCGTCATATCCCAGGCTGCGGGCAATGTCGGCTCCCACGGCGGGCACTGCGTTATTCATCGCGCCCTGGAGTGAGCGGTCCAGTGAGATGTACTTGATGTTGGAATCTTTGCCGATCAAATTCGAGAGCTGCCCTCGAGACATCGTCCAGCGATATGCCTTGACCAGTCCAAGGCCCTTGCCATTGCTGGCTCCCACGCCCTTGGCGACGTACAGATCGGTGGCCGTCGGCGGGTTGTAGTACTGCACTAGCACGCTAACGGCCGCGCTGGAAGGCAGTGCTTGCAGATCCCGTGAGAGCTTCGAGGACTGCGCGGCGCTCCATGACGCCGTGAGCAGCACTAGAACCAGGACGCCGAAGCGCTTTCCCCACGCCGCGCTATGACGCTCCCAGCGGCTCACTGGCTTTTGTGATCTTCGTGTCTGTTGCATAAAGCTCACCCTTTAGGCAGAAAGTCGTGCTCTGACCCACCTACCAGTGTGCACGGGCCGTGCCAATCACGGTTCTGTAAGTCATCGGATTCATTGGAGATTATTGCCCTCGTGGTTCGTCGTTCCGGGCCAGTCTGTCCTCGGGCTGGGGACGTGAGACAGTTTGTCGCTGCTGAAGGCTTGCCAGTGACTTCGGTTTTCGCCTGTCGGTTACTCGTGGCGTGATGGATCAAGAGTTCGCTTGGTGAAGAGCCGGGTCAAGAACGTGGAGAAACTAGAGGCTGCCGGAAACTAGAGCGCGCCAGCTGCCGCATCCTTCTTCAGGGCGGTGCCGCAGCTCAGTGGCATTTGTGGTAGTGCCGCCATCAATCGGCGGGTGTACTCATGCTGCGGACTGGCAAAAATCTGTTCTCTGGTTCCACACTCCACGATTTCGCCCTCATGAAGAATGGCAATGCGGTGGCAAATTCCCGCCACGGAGGGCAAATCGTGCGAGATGTAAAGTATCGCCATCCCGATTTCCCGATTGAGTTGTGCAAACAATGCCAGGATCTCGGATTGGGTGATCACGTCGAGCGCGCTCGTGGCTTCGTCTGCAATCAGAAGAGCAGGTCGGTGCATCACCGCCATGGCAATCAGCACTCGCTGTGCCTGCCCTACACTCATTTGCGAGGGATACTTGCGTAGGAATTCATCATTCGAGGGTAAGCTGACGCTCTCCAGGGCCGCGGCAATCTTCTGATCGCACTCCACGTTGCTGCCCTTGGCGTGCGCCCGCCACGCCTCCTTTAATTGCGTTCGGATTCTTAGCGCGGGATTCAACGAGGAAAGCGGACTTTGCAGCACCAGCGATATCCTACGACCGCGCGTCGCGCGCCACTCGCGTTCTCGGAGTTGCAGCAGGTCGCAGTCTTGAAACCTGATGGCGCCTTCGGTCGTTGCACGCTTGGTGTCGAGCAATCCCAACATTGACATAGCCAGCGTGCTCTTGCCGGAGCCGCTTTGTCCTACCAGCCCCAGTACTTCGCCCTGCCGGATTTCAAGTTCTGTCTCGCGCAACACCGGCGGCTTTTCCCCATACCGCACTGAGAACCGCGCACTGACAAGGACCTCTTTGCCGGACTTACTCATAATGTTTAGAAGTCCTGGTGGTTTCTAAATTCATATCCGTGTGAATCAGAGGTGAAGAAATCGCCTACCTCGCGGCGCGAACCGTTAGCCGCTCCGCATTCCAAAAAGTCTGCGGATGCAGGATCACCGGGCTGGCGTCTTCGACCGCGGTCGAAATTGCCGAAAGAGCATTCTTGTTGATCAGATAGATGAAGGGTGCTTGCTCCACCACGATCTCTTGAACGCGATCAAAGCTCTCCTTGCGCTTCTTCGCATCCGCAGATGCTGCCTGTGCCCGCATCAAGCGGTCAATCTCGCCTTCCCATGCGGTTGCTGGAGATTTCTGCTGCGGATTCCATTGATGGTTCTCGGCCGAGCTCAACCAGACATTCATCTGTTCATTGGGATCCAGATCCACGTTGGTCAATCCCAACATCGCCGCTTCGTAGTCAAAAGTCTGCGCAATACGTTCGATCAGGGAAGGGAAGTCGAGTGTGACCACGTTCACCTGCATGCCAATCTTCCGCAGGTCCTCCTGAATCAGAACCGCCATCCGTTCGCGATACTTGTTGCCAGAATTGGTGACGATCGAGAACACCACAGGATGTCCTTCGCGATCTTTCAACGTCCCGTTTTCGAGCCGGAATCCCTCAGTCTGCAGGAGTTTCAGAGCTGCATCAGAACTGTAGGCCTGAGGATGTAGCTTGCTGTCGAACCAGAATTTGTTGGCGGGTGAGATCGGTCCTACGGCCGGTTGTGCGTGACCACGAAAAACTATCCGGCTCAGGTCGTCGCGGTTGATTGCTTCGGATATTGCCCGCCGGAAATTCGCTGACCGGAACCAATTCTTCTTATATGCCGGGATAGGCGCCTTGCTCGCTTGGTTAAACCACATCTGCTCACTGTCCAGCGAAGGTCCGGCATCGTGCACCAACTGCGGCGAAGTCGACGCCAGCTTGTCGAAGTATTCGCTGTCCAGTGAATTAATGAGATCCAGTTCGCCGCGCCTGAAACGCAGCATCTCGACATCCCGGTTTGGCTGAATGTCCAGACGGATGGAATCGAGATACGGCAGCTTGCGCCCTTGCGCGTCCGTCTTCCAATAATTCGGATTGCGCTTCAGCAACACTGTTGCGCCCGGTTTGTAATCGGCCACCATAAACGGTCCGAGCACGGCCATTTCTCTTTTAGGAGCATGAGCAGACATCACCGGAACCTGGTCGAACAAGCGGTCGAGGCCAGCCACCGGCGCCGGAAACGTGATGGCAATCTGAGTCGAAGAAATGACTTTCGTTGCCACGGTCCCCGGTCCCGACCGGAATGCATCTCCCGTGGGCGAATGCAGCGCGGGATCCATCAGTTGCTGCACGGTGTAAGCCACATCTTCCGCTGAGAATGGCGTACCATCGGAAAACGAAAGCCCGCTACGAAGCTTGAAGGTGATCTGCCGGCCATCTTTCGAAACCTTCCATGAGTGCGCTAGTTCCGGCTCCAGTGCTTGAGTTTGCCGGTTCATCCGCAACAGCACACCGCCGGTCAAGTAACGGATCGAGACTGCCGCATCATCTTCCACTTTCAGCGGATCAAACGTCTTGGGCTCGGTCCGCAAGCAGAAGCGCAGTTCCCCCCCGCCCTGCGCTCCCGCCGTGCCCAGCAAAACGAACAGGCAGGCTGTCGCAGCTAGAACCAGCTTCCCAGGTATCTGCGCCATCACCTCCAACTTTCTTGGGCGACCGATCATGCCGCCATCTCTTCGCGATTCGAAAGCACCAGCTGAAACGAAGTCACCACCAGCACCAGCAGGATCAAGGATGCAAACTTCCACGGCTCTTCGCTTATCGAAACCAGCCCTTCCAGTTCTTTCAGCAGGCTTCCCCATGAAGGCATCGGCTCAGCCACTCCCAGCCCCAATATTCCGAGGTTCGCCTCGCTGAGGATGAAGACCGGAATCGAAATCCAAAACTGAGCGAAGAGTACGGGCGTCAAGTTCGGCAGCACGTGCACAAAGAACAAGCGGACCCCCCGAATTCCTGAAGCCCGAGCCTGCAGCAGGAAGCCCGACCCCCTCAACGACGCTGAAGTCGTGCACAATACGCGCGCTGCACTCGTCCATCCCAGCATTCCCAACATCAAGAACGTCACCAGCACAGAGGCCAGCGGAGACACGTTCAGCGGCATTAGCGCACGCACCGTGATCAACAAAAACAGCCAGGGCAACGACAGAAACAAATCCGTCACCGCCATCGCTAGCCGAGCCCATCCCCCGCCGAGATATCCTGCAAGGCCGCCTACCAGAGCCGCCATCAGGGTCGAAATCAAAGCTGCCGCTGGCGCCAGCAGCAACGAAATTCTGGTTCCGTAAAGCAGACGCGCAAAGCGGTCTCTGCCGACCTCATCGGTGCCCAGCCAATGCTGCCGTGTCGGCGGAGCGTTCGGTTGTGTCCGATACTGTTTGGCATAGCCTGCGGGCGCTAGCCAGTTCGCGGCCATCGACACGCCCACCACCAGCAGCAATGCAACGCACGCCAGCTTGCGGAAGACGCTCATATTTCCTGGCTCCGCAGCATATGTCCGATTACATCGGCCCCCGAATGGGCCAGCAAGGTTACGAGCGTCACCAGAATCGTGATGTTCATCAGCAACGGAAGATCGCGAGCCAACGCCGCCTGCCAGGCAAGCTGTCCCACTCCCGCAAGCCCGCAAAGTGCTTCGACCGGAATGGCCGCACCCAGCGCAACGCTCACCGACACCCCTGCGACCGCCAGCAACTGCGATGCCGCCATTGGGATTACATGCCAGAACAGAACTCGCAATTCACCCAAACCCTTTGCGCGGGCGGTGGTGATGTGGGGCAGGGAATACGCCTTCACCAGCAAGGTGCGCCAGTATCGATACACTCTGGGCAACACGATCAAAGCAATCGCCAGCGAACCTGGAACATTCCACAGTACCGACAGCAGCGCCAGCACGGCCGCCGGGATGCATAGAAATGTCCCAGTGACAATGGTGCTCAGTGCATCAAGCGCGGAAACCCGTAGCCAGGCGGAGGTCAGAGCCATTGCCATCGCCACCGACCAGCTCAGCAGGAGACCGAGAGCCACTAGTCGCAGCGTCAGTGGCGCGCGCTCCCGCAGCAGAGTGCCCACAGGTTGGCTCAGGGAGTGCGACGCGCCAAGTTCACCGTGCATCGCACCGTTTATATATTGGAGGTAGAATCGGAAAATGCTGTGCTCTTGCGCTCGGCTCTCGCGCAGGGTCCGTACACTCTCCGCACTTAGGCGAGGATCAAGCTGCTGTTCATCAGCATCAAAGCCCGGTGCAAGGCGGACCAGGGTTGCGGAAAGCAGTCCTCCGAGAAGAATAGTTGCCAGGGTGGCCACCGCGTGCCGCACGATTCTCCATCCCAGCATGGCTCGCTCCTAGTTTCCCGCCGCCCCGGACGCTTTCGCTTCGCGCAAAGCCGCTTCCGCGTGGTGAGTTTGTTTCAAGGAATACATCCGGCGGTCGGCCTCGGCCAAAAGACGCTCTACGTCGAATCCGTCTTCCGGACAAACTGCCGTTCCTACGCTGAGGGTGATGATGTTTCGTCCGCAGATTTGTCTACTGGCTTCGATCGCTGCTTCGTTTAACCGGTTTGCCTTTTCTACCGCCGCCTGGGGTGAGAGTCCCGGCGCCGTCACTACAAACTCATCCCCTCCCATGCGGGCGACGTAGTCATATCCACGGCAGGCTTCTTTCAATCTCGCGCTGAATTCCCGCAGAAGTTTGTCGCCTTCCAGGTGCCCGAAAGAATCGTTGATCTGCTTGAACCCATCGATGTCGCATACCATGACTGCGAGGGAGTTCTTCATCCGCCGGCAACGCGCCACTTCCTGCGCCAGATGTACAAACAGTGACCGGGCATTCGGCAATCCGGTCAGATAGTCGGTAGTCGCGGAACTCTCTGCCTGCTGGTACTTCAGCGCATTTTCGATCGACAGCGCTACCTTCGAAACTACGGCCAGCAGGATTCTCAAGTGGTCTGCGGTAAATGCGTCCAGGCCGGCGTGATACATGGCGAGAACTCCTACAACGCCATTCAGTCCTTCGAGTGGAACCGCCAGCGCAGATCGCAGCGTCGTGTATTTTTCCGGATCCACCACATAGCCTGCTTCCACCTGAGGATTGCCGTTGACTATCGGTTTGCAGTTTTCGGCTACCCAGCCGCATAATCCCTCCCCCACCCGAATCTTCATGGACGACAACAGGCGGAAGTTTTCCCCGCTCACCAGTTCTGGCAGGAGCCATCCATTCCGGTTCACAAAGACCACGATTGAATCGTACGGAATCATTCTCCTCAATCGCATCGACAGCACCGACAAGGTCTCGCTCAGGCTCAGAGAGTTACCCAAGTCCTGGCTGAGTTCGAACATCGTCTGCGCCTCTTGCCGAGCGGACGCGATCGAGGTCAGGAAGTCTGTCTCAGTCTGCGGATTGGCGACCTCCGCCCATTTTTCAAATCCTGCCGCCGGTTCCAGCCCTCGTTCCACATGAACTTCGGGGCTCAATCCCAGCGGCATGCCGGTCAGTTCGACCGATTGCGCCATGTGTTCCAGCTCGATGTAACGGCGTTCTAGAATTTCCACTACTTTCGGATCGAACCAGGAACCGGCTTCTTCACTGACCTTGGCCATGGCAGCGCCCAGTGCCATCGCTGGACGGTATTGTCGGTCTGAAGCCAGTGCGTCGAGGCAGTCCACCACCGCCAGAATTCGCGCTCCAATCGGAATCTCCTCTCCCTTGAGCCCCTCGGGGTATCCCGTGCCGTCCCACCGTTCATGGTGCGATCGCACGATTGGAGCAACCGGATACGGGAATGCCACTCGCTCCAGAATCTCTGCCCCTACCATCGGGTGCACTTTCATCTTCTCGAACTCGGCCTGCGTCAGCCGTCCTGGCTTATTGATAATGTGCTCGGGTACGGCCAGCTTTCCAATGTCATGCAGCAATGCGGCTGCGCGCAACGCCTCAGTTTCCGATTCGGAGAGGCCGAGTTCCTTGGCAATTTCTAACGCATAGACGCGCACGCGTTGAAGATGTTGGTGCGTGGTGTGGTCTTTGGCCTCGATGGCGAGCGCAAGGGCCTCGATCGTCCGCATGTTCAGCGAGGCAATCTCTTCCACGTGGCGCTTTTCCACCTCCACGCGGTCCTTCTCCGCCTCGAGTCGTCCCAGATAAAGGCGGTAGGAGCGGTACACCCAATAGATCAACGGCAATACCAGCAGCGAAGTCTGCCACCCCGCCTGCCGGTTGACCAATCCCACCAGTCCTACCGCCGCGGCTCCCACCAGGTAATACGGAAACGACCAGAAGTAGCATTCCGACCAGACCCTGCGACTCGACTTGCCTTCAGTCAGAGCAATTACCAGCGAAATAGGCAACGTATTCGCTAAGAAGAAAACCAGCGCCGCCGCCATGAGCAGCAACGGCCGGTTGGGTCCGAACTTTGCTTCGAGCTGGTGATAGCTGTAATAAGAAAGCGCGCTGGCATTCGCCATCATGCCCAGGACGTTAAAAATTACTTTGATCGGATCCAGCCGATTCCTCGCCTGCCACACACTCTGCACAAGGCTGGCTAAGCATCCGATCAACAATGTTTCCGGGAGGCTGAGCTCCATCACGCCCAGCAGGATGAATAGAAAATTTACCGACATCGTGCCGTCGATGCCGGGCAACTGCACCTTCAACCCTGACGCCAGAACCGCTACCGCCACGTAGCACACGAAGCGCGCTAAATCAGCCGATTGCCAATGCCAGAGTGCGAAGCCCAGCACAAAGGCTCCCAGCGAAGCCGTGATACCGACAAACACTTTGGTTTGCACGGACATTTCGTCAGCTGATCGGTTCATCGCCTTACGCACCAAGCCCGCTGCCATCACGGTCTCGGCACACTCATCTGCTTCTTAGAATTTTCCAACTCTCCTTACCGCGGACTGCAAATCCTCCCCAACAGGCAAGGGACTTTTCGGCCTCAGGGGATTGCCCTTTCGGCACACTTCTCCGAAGCCGGCTCTTCCTACCGAATCCTATTGTGGTTGCTGGGCTTTCAGAAGCTTACTGAGGTAATCGGATAAGGTGATGCATGTTCAAGGTTTCCGCCAGACTGGCATGGCAAGGGCGAAGCGGTGGCCTGCGGCCATTCACACCAAAGGTAACGTCAGGTAACAGATTACTTTCGTTACACTGAAAATCTCGAGTACTGGCCTCCAATTCGTCCCTGTGTGTCAAGATCATCCCCAAACACCTCAGAATGCCGACTTCGAATCGCAATTCGCACTCCCAGTCCCCGGACCGCGTCGACCAAAACGCTCGAGGCGGGCAGTGTGGCCCTGCGCTAGCTAACGCCGAGGTGTTTGATCAACTCGCAGTGATCTCCAGCGATCTGCTGGGAAATATCATCGGCTGCAGCCAAGCCGCCCTCGAACTCTATGGCCTCGCGCACGATGAACTGATGGGCAAGAAGCTTGCCAGCATCTTTTCGTCGGACGCTAAACAGCAGGAGAAGCTACAGAAGGCCATCCTGACAGCAGCGATCGAGAAGGGCAGCTATCGTGGGCAGATGGCGACTGACATTCGATCCTCCAAATCTGGCCAGAATGCTGCCATCGAGATCTCGGTCACGCTGCTTCGCGGCGCCAGTTCGGCACCCGTCGGCTTGATTATTCTTTCCGCCGCTCCGCGGGTTGAATCGCACATGCCGCTGGCAACAATGACGTTCCAGACGCAGGAAGCCACCTCAGTCGCACCGCCGCTCATCTGCCGTGAAATCGACGGCACCCAGTTCGTTCTGGCCAGTCCGATCATGCAAAAGTTCATGGGACTGGTGGACCGCGTAGCCGGTCACACCGAAACCGTCCTGGTCACGGGAGAAACCGGAACTGGCAAGGAACTCATCGCCCGCACGATTCACGAATCCTCACACCGCCGCGGTCGCGCCTGGGTCGACATCAACTGCGCCGCCCTTCCCGAAAATCTGGTCGAGAGCGAATTGTTTGGCTACGAGAAGGGCGCCTTCAGCGGCGCCGATTCCGCCAAGGCTGGCCTGTTTGAGCTGGCTGACAAAGGCACGCTGTTCCTCGATGAAATTGGCGAGTTGCAATTGCAAACCCAGGTCAAGCTGCTGCGCGTGCTAGACGGGCAGCCTTTTTACCGCGTCGGCGGTCACCGGAAAATTAAAGTTGACGTCCGCATCGTCGCCGCTACGAATCAGGACCTCGACGCCGCGGTCAAAGAAGGCCGCTTCCGCAAAGATCTCTACCATCGTCTCAGTCAGTTCCAACTTCGCGTGCCACCTCTTCGTGAACGTCCTGAGGACATCGTCGCACTCGCCGAACACTTCCTGCGTCGCAAGGCTCCAGAGAAGATCTTCCCGCCGGAAGTCGCATCGGTTCTCCTGTCACACCCATGGCCCGGAAACATTCGCGAACTCCGCAACCTGGTCGCAAAGGTCTCAATGGATAACTCCGGGCCGGAAATCCATGCTTCGAAGATCACAGCCGAACTCCGAGGCGAGAGCGCAATCGTTCGCCACGCCACCGCCATGCCCGTCGGGAACCTTGACAGCATGGAAGAGCAGATGATCATCCGCGCCCTGGAGCGCACTGGAGGTCATCGCGCGTTAGCGGCTGAACAACTTGGCATTTCTCGTCGCACTCTCAGCCGCAAGTTGAAGGAGTACAACATTGGCAGCCCTATGGGAGACACTTCTTCCCTCGGAGTCATCAGCTTCGAGCAGCAGAAATTCTTCCGGGCTCGCGTGCAACTGTCCGTTACCATACGAAACTCTCAGGGGGAAGAGGCCCACGTGCAAGGGGTCAATCTCAGCACCGGCGGCATGGGACTCGACGGTCTCCCTGATCCCATGCGATTCTCCGGTCTCGTCGACGTAAGTTTTCTGCTGCCGGAAAGCGAAACCATCTTCCAGGCCAAAGGCCGCCTAGTCTGGGCCGGAGATGGAGGCCGCGTTGGCCTTCGTTTCGCGGTCATCGAGCCCGTACTATTCGAGGATCTCCAGCACTGGACTAACAAGAAGATGAGAGAAGAAGGCTGGGAATTTCCCAACTAATTGCGCCAATAGAAGCCGACGACTTCAGTTAAACGAAACGGACGTTCGCACCCCCTGCGGTGTGAGCGTCCGTTTTCCCCATTCCCTCCCAGTGACAGAGGGCGTGAAGACCCCTCAATCAAAATTCTTTCCGCCGAATGCTGCCGGCGATCCGGTCTGCGCCCCTAGCTAGCGGTTCCATCCAAGATGCCGCAAACTGCGCAATCGGATTGTCACAACGAAGTCTGAAGTTTGTAAAAAGTATGTAACCCTCCTACCAGGTCGGTAGCTTCTACCTTCCCATTACCGGAGGCCTCCTCCTGGGCAGCGCCACCAACGCACTGACCAACACTAACGGCCCCTTATGGGATTCGCAAGACCAGCGTCACACGTTGCACGCTCGCGTCCGCTATCAACTGGTCAACCGCGTGTGGATTGCGTTCGGAGGCCAGTACGGTTCCGGACTCCCTACGCAATTTGACAACGCCCAACCAAACGCAATCGTCAACGCCGTCGCCCAATACGGATAGGCCGTTGTTAATCGCGTCAACGTCGCCCACGATCGCATCAACCCGTCACTGCCACTCGAGGCATCGACCGGCATCGATCCTTGGAAAAAGGACACGCGGGCCCTGCGCCTCGCTCCAACATCGAAAACCTGAACAAGCGCCTCAACGTAATCGACTTCGCGGGCCTTTTCTCGGGCAACGCCATCGCCCTACCGAGGAGCTATTCCGTACGCTGCCAAACCACGTTCTAGGGCACCAGATCTCTGTGGAGCGGACTGCGGACAGAGTCAGTAGCCGCCAAATACGGTCTAGAGAGCGAGGTATCTGTTCAGAGTCTTTCAGGGCAATGCCGTAAGTGCCGCAGAATAAACCGCGGCTTTAGCCACTCACGCTCGCTTGAAATACTGCACCGCCCGCTCATGCTTCTCCGCCGCAGCCCGAGAGGAAAAAGTGCCCAGGTTCTTCCGCTTCCCAGTCTTGGCATCCTTCTTGCGAGAGTAGAGTCGATATCCCCCTGCTTTCAGTTTGCGGATCATATATGGGAAGACGCCTTCAGGCGCAATTTGGTTGGTCGTCAGAAAATGCGCCGGGAAATGTCCCCCACAAGACTTTGGGCTCAAACCATCCCGAAGCAATCACTTCCTCTTCCAACTGCTTTTTGATCGGGCGGAATTTCTCTTCCACCAGGCGCACATAGTCCGACTGCGAAGCGGTCTTCAACTGCAATTGATTCTTGAAGAGCGCCGTCTCATTGATGTACTTGAAGACTTCCCGCAAATCGTAATCCTTCTGAACCCGCACTCTCCAGAACGGGGGCGCTGGAGTATTCGGAGCGTCCCCACCACCGGACTGCGCTCCGCAAGCACCGGCTCGCTTCCGATTCGCGCTCGGCGGCGTGAATCCGCGGGGAAGAAGTTACACGATGCACAAACGCCGGCCTCGAGGACCGGCGTATCAAATCTTTGAACTGCGCAGGAACTTTTAACTCCCCGGTACCATCTCCGCTGGAGCCCCACCGTCCACATCGGCCTGATTGAATACTGCGTTCGCGCCCATGTGCGCTGGCCGGGGGGCCAGCATTTGCTCCTTACGGTAAATCAAATTGCTCGCGCTAAACGTCGCCAACTCAAAGCCGTGCCCATGTGTAATCGCATCGGTAGGGCAAGCTTCCACACAATACCCGCAAAAGATACATCGATTGTAATCGATGTTGTAGACCTTCGCGTAGCGTTCGGCGCCACTAACGCGATGTTCGGCGGTGTTTTCGGCGGCTTCGATGTAGATACAATTCGAAGGGCAGGCGGCGGCACAGAGGAAGCAGGCTACACATTTTTCCAGCCCGTTTTCATCGCGTTGCAAGACGTGGGCTCCGCGGAATCGGGCTTCGATGCGCGCGCCTCGGAGCGGACCTTTTCCATCGGGATAATTTTCCACCGTGGTGGGCTGGAACATCTCCATGAAGGTGATGCTCATGCCCTTGGCGACGGCCGCGATGTTCTTCAAGACCGGCATTGCAGCTCTAGTATATCGGATTGAAGGGCGATTCGCGGGAGCTGTGCAGCGAAGCGCTTCTTGACGCAGTGGACGGTGCGATCCACGAATTGAGTCGAGTCGCCGACGCCGATATCGAGACCCCGGTTGCTGCTGCCTGCCCTATCTAGAAAGGAATGTCTTCATCCGTGATCGGGCCTGCCGCGGCAGGCTCGGCTTCGGGAGTACGCTGGTCAAAGTTATTGACGCCACTTGCTGCTGCGCCGCGCGACCGGCCGCCGGAATCGTCACCGCCGCTGCCTTCGCCGCGTCCGCCTAGCAGGACGAGGTCGTTGGCTACGACTTCGGTCATGTATTTCTTCTGTCCGCTGGTCTTGTCGTCCCAGGAGCGGGTTTGCAGGCGGCCTTCAATGTAGACCTTGCCGCCCTTCTTCAGATATTCTCCGGCGATCTCCGCCAGACGCTGCCAGAGCACGACGTTGTGCCACTCGGTGCGATCCTGCCACTCGCCGCTCTTGTCTTTGAAACGCTCGTTGGTGGCGAGCGTAATCTTGGCCACGGGCGTGCCGCTGGGGGTGTACTTGACTTCGGGATCTTTGCCCAGGTTGCCGATGAGAATTACTTTGTTGACGCTTTTTCCTGCCATGGGAGTGCTCCTTATGTGATGGGCTCTGCCAGCGGCGCAACCGGGAAAGCCTCGCCAGCGGCCGGGAGAACATTTGCTCGGTCCGGTGGAAGCAATATACCAGAAGGCGGGCGGAGGAAGCTGTGCGGAATGACCGGGTATTCCCGTCGGGGGAAGAGAAAGCTTATCGCAGAGGGCGCGGAGAAGGGCGCTGAGGGCTTGAACACGCTGGAAAAGGTCTGGCAGTAAATTGGGCGGTTCGCGGTATAATGACTGCGATGCCCGCCCAACCCGGAGCCGCTAGGGCCGTCGGAATGGTTCCCGACGAGCTGAAATTTGAGCCCAAGTCTAAAGGCCTCGCCACCCCACGCAAGAAAAAACCGAAAGAACTGGCGGTCATCACCGAGTGCTGCACCGGCTGCGCCGGGTCGCCGGCGTGCGTGGAGTACTGTCCGGTGGAAGATTGCATGTTCTGGGTGCCGGACGAAGACTGTACGCCGTTCGGCCGAATCGCAGTCGATCCCATACTCTGCATCGGCTGCAAGAAATGCATCAGCAAGGGGCCGGATGGATGCTTCCTGGACGGCTGTCCGTGGGATGCGATTGTGATGATCGATACCGCGGAAGTGGAGAAAGAAGTTGGTGTGATGGCGATTTGAAAAGCGGCTTTTGGCCCTTAGCTGTTAGCTCTTGGGCAACCCACCCGAAGTCCGTTTCAAACAACTCAAATTACTTTTCTCTGGCGCGAATCGCCTTCTCGGTCTCCAGGGCTTGCTGGCGGACGTGGACTGGGATATCTGGGAGCTCGCGCTCGTAGGGAAGAATGGCGGGAATATCGTCGGGCTGGCCTATAAGGTAGAGTGCTCGTAGCGCTTCCCAGATCTGCTCGGTCGCTGGATCCACTACTGCCACCTCAGCACCGGTAGTCACGTTCGCGGCGGTCGGCGCGACCGAACGAATTCTCCCGGGAATAGGCGAGCGGATATCTACAGACTGCTTTGGCCGGCCTGATTGATCAACTGCGAGCTTGGCAATCAGTCCACCTTGATGAATTGCCGTGCCTATCTTGTCCGTGTCCACGATTCGACCTGCCGTTGGAGCCGCGATGTGTGCGGGTTGGAGCAGACCAAGAATCTGTGCCCGGCCGGTCGAATCGCCGAAGCGCACGAGCGATATCGCGGCGTTGCCACGGACCATAGGCGATGGATCAGTGAGCATCTTCAGGAGTGCTTCGTGGAAACCGGCGCCGGAAGTGTCCTGACCCATAACCCAGGCGTCAGTGTTGCGTACCTCTTCGATGGGGTCGGCGGCCAGGCGCACGAGTTCGGGATACCACTGTTTTGCTGCGGCGTCCTGCTGCGCCTTATTCTGCTTGGCCATGCGCTCGCCTAACTGCACCAGCGCATGCTGAATGTGGCGGGGATGCTTGCTGTCCTGCAGATATTCGTTGAGCTGGCGATCAGAAAGAGGACGGCCGAACCACGTGCTCCACCAGAACAAGAACGGCATCAGGCAGATGAGCCAGGCCGTCGCGAACAACAGGAGCCGCTGCGTGGTGGACATACGGCGGCGCGGCTTGATCGCTAGGTCTTGAGCACCCACGCTCCCCTCCTCGACGGTCATAGGATTCCCCCCCTGCGATCCGACCCAAAGACCTACCCTGGCTTGCCGACAATCGAGCCATTCTCTTTACACCGCTGCCCAAGAAGGAGTTGCCCGACTCCAGAAACGATGGCCGAGAAGAATGCGGCCAGCAAATGGCGTCTCGTCTCGCGCGATGAGGAGGGCTGGGAAGCCGACTCGAGGGTTGGAGAAGATGCGGCGATGGACACTGCTTCGGACATCAACGTGAGCATATAACAGAAAACCACAAAGGGCCCGCGAGAGCGTCAATCTTCCACGTCGGCATCGAGCACGCGTTCCTGCTCCAAATAATGCGAAATCGCATACTGGGCCAAAAGCGGCGTCAGCAGCCGGATTTCGGCGCCGATCCATTCGCCTTTTGCGTGGGGAGCTTCAGGCGGGTGGTTGCAGCGGCCTCCACTGCCGAACTGTGGGCCAAAGTCGGCGCTCTGAAGCTGATCGAACTGCTTGATCTGATGCCAGGCTTCATCGCCCACGGTCCCGGCTACGTCAATTTTCAATTTCACGATTGGCATACAAGATCAAGCGCGCCGCTGGCGCCGTTTAGCGTGCCGTCGAGGGCGGGAAAGAAGACGTACCGCTGAGCGATCACGCGGCCGGCCTCGTGGTGCGACGATTGGCCACCAGTAACGCCAGTGCAAACATGACCAGGGAAAACAGGAGCAAGGTCGCCATTGCCGATGAGAGCGGAAATGTAAGAGGAGCTTCAGGGTAGAGTAGTGCGCGCAACGCCTCCACGCCATAGGTCAGTGGATTCAATTGCATGAGGACGCGGATCCAACCCGAGGCACCCGTCAGCGGAAACAGCGCGCCAGACAACAGCCACAGAGGTATCAGAAACAAGTTGACAATGCCGTGAAAGGCCTGCGTGGAGTCCATGGGCCAGGCGATCGAGAAGCCCAGGGCCGTCAGCGCAAAAGAAACCAGGAACACCACTATCGCGACCAGGACAACTTGAAACGGTGAGAGGTGCACTCCCGCGAAAGGGGCGAAGATCAAGAAAATCATTCCCTGAACGGTTGCGAGGGTTGTGCCGCCCAGGACCTTTCCCAACACGATCGCCGAGCGCGGTACCGGGGCTACCAACACCGAGAGCAGGAAGCCTTCTTTCCGGTCGTCGATCACCGACATCATGGTGAAGATGGAGGTGAAGAGCACAATCATGATGAGCGCGCCAGGATAAAAATAATCGAGATAGTGTTGCTGGCCAGGCCCGCTGCCGGAGCGGAAAGAGGTACCAAATCCTGAACCAATGACGAGCCAGAACACCAGAGGCGAGGCCAGCACACCGACCACGCGAGCCTTCTGCCGGTAAAAGCGTACGATTTCGCGCCACCATAAGGTGAAGGCAGGCAGTGCCAGGCCGACGGAAACGGGCACGACCGGTCGCGAAAGCGCGGTGGTGTGTGTGGTCATTGAGTTCAAGTTGCCTTCGGTGCCGAAGACTTTGCCGGCGGTGGCTTCTTGCCCAGCAAGCCGTGGTCGCGCATCTCCCAGTAAGCATTCAGCAAGAAACAAAGTGAGAGCGCTAGCAGGATCAGGCTCATGAAGAGGCCGTCCACGGTGGCAGCGGGGGGCCACACGCGGATCATGCCGCTGAGCAATATCCATATTACCCCCAGCAGCGGGAGTATGCCGAGTACGAGAGAAAGCACGAGCATCATGGAAGCAAGCTACCTCCTGTTGTAGCGCGTCCCGACGGCTATCCGCCGGGCAAGAACGCCTGCCGAGCCGAAGGCTACGTGCCCCCGGGAGAGCCGCAAGATGGCGGCGCTACGAATGTTGTGGCGCGTCGCCGTTTTCGCTCCAAAACTTGTGGCCGGTGCGGCGGATGAAAACGTCCTCCAGCGCCGGCTTGCTCACCGATATCGCCTGAATTTCCCCCGGGAAGGCTTCAACGACATCGGTCACGAAGCGGTGTCCCCCTTCGCGCTCAATGCGGACCTGATTATCGATCACGGTGGTGTGCAGATGAAAGCGCGCCCGGATGTTATCCGCCAACCTTGCGGCATCGTGTGCGGCCTCCAGCAGCACCACGTCGCCGCCGATTTCACTTTTTAGTTCCGCGGGCGTGCCCAGCGCGACAAGATTTCCTTCGTTCATTATGGCCAGACGATCGCAGCGCTCGGCTTCCTCCATCAGGTGTGTAGTCACGAGGACGGACACATGCTCTTCGTCGCGCAGCGTTTGCAAATACTGCCACAGGTCGCGACGGGCTCCGGGATCTAATCCGGTGGTCGGCTCATCTAGGAGCAAGACACCGGGGCGGTGCAAGAGTCCTTTGGCGAGTTCGATGCGGCGCTGCATTCCGCCAGAGAATGTTTCTACCCGTTCCTTGGCGCGATCGGCCAAACCTACTCGCGTGAGCATCTCCGAGATGCGCGTATTCAGACTGGTTCCGCGGAGCCCGTAAAGATGTCCCTGGTGCCACAAATTTTCGTATGCCGTGAGCTTAGGGTCAACGCTCTGGGCCTGGAAGACCACCCCGACCTGCCGCCGCAGCCTGGCTGCATCTTGCGAAGCATCGCAGCCCATGACTACCGCACGGCCTGCCGTGGGAACCATTAAGGTGGAAAGAATACGGAACAGCGTAGTCTTGCCGCTGCCGTTGGGACCGAGCAATCCGAAAAGCTCTGCCGGGCGGACATCAAAAGAAACGCCATTGAGCGCCGTACGGTTCTCGTAGCGGTGCACCAGGTGCTGAAGGGAGATGACGGCGTCGGGAGCGGAAGAGCTTTCGACTGCAGGATCGGCGTATGCGGAAGATTTGGACGTCACGGGTGATTTTATGGGATCAGCCTATAACCAGTTTACGACGAGATGCTGTTGAGCATCATCGCCAGAAATAAGATAGGCAAGTAGCATACCGTCGCTTGCAGCAACTGGCGCGCTCTCTGCTTCGAAATTGCGGCCACGATTGGCGCCTTTAAGTGGGCGAGACGCACTCCAAAATAAAGCATTGCCAGGCCCAGAAGCACAGCGCAGGCGGCGTAGAACGTACCTGCCATCCCGAGAAAAGTCGGCACCAGCGTCACCGGGATGAGTGCCACGGAATAGAAAATGATTTGCCGCGCTGTGGACCGGCCGTCTATTTCGACCACCGGCAACATGCGGATCTTGCCGGCCGCATAGTCTTCGCGATAGAGCCAGGCAATAGAAAAGAAATGCGGAAACTGCCAAAAGAAAACGATGGCGAACATGGCCACCGCGCCCCATTCCAACCGGCCCCGGGCCGCGGTCCATCCCAAAACGCCTGGCATCGCCCCTGGAAAGGCTCCCACAAAAGTACAGATGGGATGGATTTTTTTCAGCGGTGTATATGCCCCGAGATACACGACCGCTGTGGCTACAGAAAGCAAGCCGGTGAGCGGATTAAGCGCCAACGACAAATAAAGCGCGCCGCCAAGGGCCATTGCGACACCCGACACCAGAGCGCGGCGCGTGCTCATTCGTCCAGTGGGAAGCGGACGTCCAGCAGTTCGGCGCATGTGCCGATCGACGTCGGACTCCATTACTTCATTCAAGGCGGCCGTGCCGCCCGCCACCAGGCCAACGCCGAGCAGCGTATGAAAAAGGCCCCACGAAAGGGAAGAAACGCCGGCGCGGATTGCCCCAAAGTAATAGCTGCACCATGCCGTCATGACCACCAGCGTGGTTACCCGTAGCTTAGTGAGTTCGGCATAGTCGCGGACAAGGGTGAGGGGACCGCGCGGGAGGGCTAGAGGTTGGGTCGCGATGCTCATGCGGCAGAAGGATCCTGATGGGCCTGCGGTAATCTTTCTTCAAACGCTACCGGCACGTGTCTCCAGACCTGAATCGCCAATACTACCGCTGTTGCCAGCAACAACGCACCCACAGCAACATGGGCCACTGTTGAGACTACCATGGGCAGCTCAGGCTGCGCTGCATCCTTACCCCATGCCACCCGTGTTAGAAATGCTGCAAAGCCAAGGCACAACTGCGCGATCAGAAGCGAAAGCATGAGCATGGCGGGTCGCCGCACTGCCTCGATGCGGGCGTAGAGCGAAAGTGCACGAATGGCGGTCCAGGTGAGAACGAAAGATACGACTACGGCGTTCACCACATGCGGCCACCAACTCATCCCATGGTGGCGGAAAATGGCACCCAGCATAAGCTGCACGTACAGGACGAAAATCGAGAGCAAAGTCAGCGTGAACAGAGCGGGCCTCCGCGTATCAAACTCGATTCGCGGTTGCTCTTCTATCCACTGCCGACCAGTGAACAGGGCTATTACCACAGCAATGCAAAAAAACGTCTGGGCCAGGGCGGCGTGGGCAGAGGAAATCGCTGGAGGAAGGTAGAGTAGGACTGTAAGCCCGCCGAGGATTCCCTGCGCGATCACCGTGCCAACCGCTGCCAGTGCCAAGATCCGCAGCCAGCGGCGCTTTTCCACTCGCCAAGTCCAGATTGCGAGGATAAGCGTGAGAAGCCCGGCCACCTGCGCGATCATGCGGTGGATGTGCTCAAACTGCACCCCGCCCACCAGCTTCGGAATCTTGTACCAGGAGCCGAAAGACGTTGGCCAGTCAGGTACGGACAATCCGGCGTCATTGCTGGTTACCAGCGCGCCAGCAATGAGGAGCAGAAAAGTCCAGCTGGCAAGGGTCACCGCAAATCTGTGGTGCCCCTGGTTGTACGATCTGGCGATGAACTTCAGAACGTGCTCCTCGGACATCCCTTCCGATTTGTCCGCTACAGAACTGGCGGGTTGCACAGAGGTGTACAACCCCCTATCTCGAAATAGGTTTTAACCAGACCGTGTCTCGCTCGGGACGCGAGATTGCTCACATCCCCCCGGCTTTGAACGTCTGGTCGACGGTCTTAGTGTCTTTCGCGGCGACCGTGACTTTCTGGTCCTGCTCGCCAAGCTTTTCGTGAACAAAAGCGATAGTGTAATCTCCGGGCGGCAGACCCTTGATCTCGTACTTGCCAGATTTATCGGTGACTGCGAAGAACGGATTCTTCACTACGTTGATGTACATCTTCATCCATGGATGCTGGTTGCACTTCACAGGTAACAGGATTTCTTCACGGGCGAAGTTTTTCTGGAGCGGGGCAGCCTGCGGCGGCTGTGACTCATTCCACTCGCGGTTGTCTTTCGGGGTGGGATGGATGTTGTGGGTAGTGGGATCGTCGTTCTTGATCTCGACGGTCTGACCTGCCATGACCCCAAGGACGTGAGGATGGTACTTGCAGCCGCTCTGATCAAGCACGACAGCGTCGTGAGGAACGTCAAACGTGCGGCTTCCCAAGCCGTCCTTCACGTAGACGAACACATTGGCAAGATTGCCGCCATCGACCACGACGGCTTCAGCTTCGTTCGGACCCTTGCAGCCGGGATCCTGGCTCATATCGATCTTGGCGGGCTTTGGAGCCGTTCCATCAAACTTCACTGTACCGCTAACCTTGGCGGCCGTTGCTGGATCAATCGGGGTGGCGGCGCCCGCAGGCGCTGCCTGCTGCTCGGACGTGGTGTTGGTGGATTGCTCGGTGTTCTCCTTCTTATTGCACGCGGTCAGCAGGCTGATCGCAAACAGCAGACTGACTGTCATCATTGCTAAACATGTCTTCTTCATAATGTCCGCACCTTTCTTGGAAAGTCTAGGATCAACGAATATAGATACAGATGGCTGTCGGGGCGATTTACGAAACCGTCCATTTTACCGCGAACCACCGCCGCCGAGCGACGTCGATGCACCCATGCTGCCCGCGGTTTGCTTTCTGCTGGTCTTGTGTTGGCCTGCGGGCTGCATTGCCGCCCGCGTGCGTCCCATCGAGCCAGCCACGCGGCGCTGCTCCTCCGGGGTCAATTGGAAGATGTAGTCGGTTAGCAGCTTCCGATGATCTCCGTCGTAGCCCTGGAACGTTGGCGGCGTCGGCCCGGCAAACACCCACTGATTATTCTGCTGCTTGAACAATCCGGAGGGCATAGACGTGCCCGGACTGATCGCCTGTGGATCGGTGATCCAACGCTCTACCCAGTCGGGTTTCAGCCGCTCCTTGGCCAGGAGGAAGTTTGGCGCGGTGGCAATCTGGTCGTGACTCGGATCGCCGGTGGCGTGGCACTTCAGACAAGGCGCGGCGGTGCTTGAGAACAAACTGCGTGCCATGTCGTTTTCTTTGGCCGTGAGCACCGGCACCTGCTCCGGGATGTACGGCATCGGCTGCTGCGAAAGCGCCTGGAAGAAGCGCACCAGCTTGCGCAATTCGTTGTCAGAGAATGAGAACGTGGGCATGCGAACTTTCAGGTAGGGACGCACGCCATTGCGGTTGCTGTCGGTTGTACTCAGCGCGGGATTCGAGAGGAATTTCCGCAACCACTCAGGATCGACGCGCGCGCCTTCGGTCAAGAGTTTTGGCGGCAGTTGCTCCTGATTGTCGGCATACTGCTTCAGTCCCATGAGAATCGTCTTCTGCCCCGGGATGAACTGGTGGCATCCCATGCAATTGTACTTCTTGACGATCCACCAGCCTTCCTGGATGTCGTGACGCGCGTCGCCAGGCTTGTACTGATAACTCACCGGCAGGGAAGTCTCTTCGCTGCCCATCAAGAAGGTAGTGAGATCGAGGACCTGTTCCTTGGTCAAGTGGACGTTGGGCATGCGCAGCGCTTCGGTCTCGCCCTTGACCAGGCCCTGATCGTAAACGTTGGGTTCGGCAAGTTTGTGTTCGAAAAATCCCTTGTGATCGTACCAGGGATTTTTGGCGGGACCGTCGGGAAGCCGCGCCAAATCTTCGGAATTCTTGATCGGCTCGGCACTCTTGCCTCCGTGCTGTGCGGCTTCTGTGAACAGGGCGAAGTCAAGGCGCTCGATTGGCTTGCTGCCTTCAAACGTCAACTCAGTTCCGATGCGTCCTTCATCTTCGAAGCCGGAGATCTCATGACAGCCAGCGCAGCCATAATGCCGGACCCATTTCTTGCCTTCCTCCTTTAAAGCCGGCTCATTCATGAATGACGCTTCGGCGTATGCGGATGGCTCCTGCTTTTTCTGCGACGTCAAGTAGGTGGCAATATCCTGCGCGTCTTCCAAGGACAGACGCAGGCTCGGCATCACTGTCATGTTCTGCACTTGCAGTTCGTGGCCATCGTTCGGGCACTGGCTATGATCGAGATCGAACTTGTAAGGAAGTCCTTTCTTTGCGTAATCCTCGGGGCCGATATCTTTCTTCTCATATGGGCAATACGGACGTGTGCGTTCGCGTGCGTTATGAATCCAGCGCACGAGGTAGTCGTAATTGGCCTTCTCGCCGACGCGAGTGAGATTGGCGGCGAATGTGCCGCCTTCCATTTGGTCGCCATCTTCCATGGAATGGCAGGCCATACAACCGCGCGTCTCAAAGAGTTCCTTGCCATGAGCTGCATTGCCGGGCTTTTGCTTGGGTAACACATCAGTGAAGCCTGACTGCCAGATGTAAGCCGAGATCGCTTGAATCTGATGATCGGTCAGCCGGAAGTTTGGCATCTTGGTGGTGGGACGGAAATCGGTGGGCTTCTTCAGCCAGACAGGAATCCAGTTCTTGTTGAGCTTCAGCCGGACGTCTTTTAGATTTGGTCCGACCTTCTTCATGTCCTGCATGAGGCTATGCGATTGAAAATCCAGCTGCTGCAAGCGCCCGTCGAGCTTGCTGTTGGCGACTCTCAAGGCCACTGCCTTGTCGTTCATCTGGTTCGCTTCTTCGTTGGTCGCGGCCGTGTCGGCCTGCTTCATCAGGTAGGCGGTCTCTTTGATGTTCTCTTTCTTTTGTGTTTCGATTTGCTTGATCTGCTGGCCGACGGAGTTCAGATCTTCCGGTTCTTTGTCGTATCCCTCATAGCGGTGGCAGCCCATGCATCCCTTCTGCCGGAAGAGGTCTTTGCCATCGTTCAGGGTCTGGAATTGCACGTCATTGCTTGCCAACACCATGTCGGCAGCGTGACAGTTCTGGCAGCCGGCTTGGGCATTTTCCTTAGGAAAAAGCGGCCACAACCAGTGTTCATAGTTGCCGTGAGCTTTTTCAACGCTGGTAGTAGCGCGGCCATTGCCCTGATGGCAAGGGGAGCAGCCGAATTTCTCGGGATCGTGAATCTTCAACAGTTCCGGCTCGGGATGGCTGACCAAAGCCTGCGCGTACTCGTCCGGCTTCTTCTGGCCTTTCTCCGTCATCGCTGCGGGCGTGATCTTCAGCGGCTCGCGCACGCCCATATGACAGGACTCGCACCGGTCGACGATATTCGCCTCGGCCACATTGATCTGAACGATGGTCGGATCCCAGTCGGATGTTTTCTTTTTCAGCCCGTCAATCTGGGCCGGAGTTAGATCGACCATGTGGTCGGAAAGGTATTCGTCCAGCTTGGTTTTGGCGGCCGTCACCGGCTTCAGAACGTCGCCGAGTTCCAGGCTCAATTTAGTGCGTTCGTCGCGGATCTGGTTGTACGTCTCTTCGAGTTCGTGGAAATTGTATTTCTTCCTGGTGCCGTCCGGGTAAACGACCGTGGCTAGCTCGTTCTCGTAGGACTGGAGGTCTTTCTGCCTGCTGGCTTTAGAGGACAAGCTGGAGGTTGTCTCGATCTCGTACGTAAGTGCGTTGACATACGCGCGACGGTCGGTGAATACGCTCTGCACTGCCAGCAAGCGCGCGCTGGCGTCGTCGAGTTTCTCTCGGGCTTGCCTGGCCTGAGCTGCGGAATCGTCGCTAGCTTCCTTCCAGGCCGCGTAGAGCGACGTGTACTCAGGATTTTTCTCGACATCTTTTTCCGACGCCGCGGACTTCGATTTCGACGTATTCAGAAATGCAGAGTAGCGGTCTTTCCACTGTTCCTGAAATGCCTTCCACGGACGCTGCCCCCAAGCCTCATCCCACAAAGCCCAAAACAGCGTGGCGATCAGGAGGAGGGTGGCGATGAGATAATGCGCGGCATAAGACTTGCTTACAATCGGATCTTGCTCGGGGATTGGCTGCTCAGGCACCGCTTCCTCCCACCTGGACGTTGAACTTCATTAAGGCTTACGTTGGTTCGCGAAACATTGTCATTCCGAAGCGAGGAATCTGCTTTCCTCACACGTTGAACCACGGCGTAATCCACACATACTTGATATGCCACAACAGCCGCAGAGCCATCTTCAGCGGCAGTGCCACCATGGTCAGCAAAAAGAACTGCACAATAGAGAACTGCAGCAGACTCATGCGTTTGAAGTCTTTGTCCATGTACCGGCGGAACAGGGAGTACACCAGAAATCCTCCCAGTAGGTAGTAGCCGATCACAACGATGCCGCCAAAGACTGCCTTCGCCATGTTCGACGTGATGCCGAAAATATCCGGCAGATCACGGTTGACTTCATAGATCAGGCGGTTGTGATCCCACGTTTGCCCAGGCCAGAACCACTGCCAGCCGGGCCCGCGAATAAAAGTTCCAATGATGATCATCGCGACCCAGAGAATGATGAAGCCAAACAAGAAGGTGGAAATCGAAAATTTACGCTGCTTCCAGGTGTAGTACCCGCTGCCTAGCGGGTTCGTATCTATATACGGAATCGCCATCAGACCCACAATGATCAGTGTCGGCATGACCACACCCGCGATCCAGGGATCGAAATAGACGAGCATCTCCTGCAGTCCGAGGAAATACCACGGAGCCTTCGCGGGATTCATGGTCAAGTTCGGATTGGCCGGCTCTTCAAGCGGAGCATTCAGGGTGATAGACCACACCATGAGAACGATGGTGACGATAATGGCTGCGAGAAACTCAATGCGCAGAAGGAAAGGCCAGACGTGAACTTCCTTCTGCCAGCCTGGCTTGAACGGCCAGGTCTTGCGATGATGGGTCTTGGCCAGGGCCGGATCGGTTTCAAGCTGCGCAATGAGCACATCGTTGGCGTGCGCCTGCCTCCACGCCAGATAAATGTAGAAGGCCAGCAGCGGGATCAAGCCCACGATCGGGACATTGTCCGGAGCCGAACAAATCTCCCAAAGTTGTCGCCAGTCCATAAAGTTTCCCTGTAGAAGCGTAGCTTGCTACGTCTCTCCCGCCATCGTCCGGGATGCTGCCGGCAGAGACGTTGCTAGCAACGTCTCTACAGATACTTTTTACTCTCCGGCCGCCTTCGGTCCTCGTCGCGGCTTGTCTGCTTCGGCTTCCAGCATCACTGGTGCGGGGCCGGAGATTCCGCCGTCCTTCCGCACGCGCCAGAAATGAACGATCATCAAGATCGACGCCACGATCGGAATCCCGATGCAGTGCCAGATGTATGAGCGCAGCAGCGCATTCGCATCCACAATTGAGCCGCCTAGCAATCCAAAGCGCACATCGTTGTAAGGCGTCATCCCGAGCATCGAGCCGAACGGCCCTTCATGCCCGAGGAGCGGCGTGGCTCGCGCCATGTTCGTGCCCACGGTCACGGCCCAGAATCCGAGTTGATCGTCGGGCAGTAGATATCCGGTGAATGAAAGGAGCAGCGTAAACACCAGCAGCAGCACGCCGACGTTCCAATTGAATTCGCGCGGCTTTTTATATGAGCCGGTTAAAAACACACGAAACATGTGCAGCCACACGCCAATCACCATCAAGTGTGCGGCCCAACGATGCATGTTGCGCAAGATCTTGCCGAAGGGAACATCGTGCTCCAGATAGAGCACGTCGCGGAACGCCTGCACCTTGCTGGGATGGTAGTAAAACATCAGCAGCACCCCGGTGTAGGTCAGCACAATGAACAAATAGAACGTGATTCCGCCCATGCCCCAGGTGTAGCTGTAGCGCACGGCGTCGCGGTTGATTTTTGCCGGATGCAGATGCAGGAAGACATTCGAGAGTACCCCCAACGCGCGGTTGCGCGGCGTGTCATCGTGCTTGTGGCGGAAGATGGAGGTGTAGACCTGGGTCTTGGTTGGATCCTTCAACCCATCGATCTGTTCTTTCGCCTTAGCAGGAATGTCGGTCTTAAGACCCTGGATGTGCTCTTTCACACCCGCCTTCACTTTTTCCAGCAGGCCTACCTTTCCGCCGTTTTTCCCGTTGGTACTGTTCGGATTATTTTCGTCAGCCATGAATAGTCCTGAAATCTCCTCCCATTGTTCTGAGAGCGATTGCTCGTCTCCTCAAGCCGGAAGCCCGCTACCTGAAACTTATACGCCCGTCAAGAACGCTCCCGAATCATTAAACTTGCTGGGTTGTCCCTTTGGCCACTGATACAGCCGCGAAGTATCCACAATAATTTGTCCGTCGGGCGCCAGTTCAACGTGAGCGCGATCCATGGGGCGCGGCGCCGGCCCTTCGAAATTAATTCCTTCGCTGTCATACCCGCTGCCATGGCAAGGACACTTGAACTTGTTTTCACTCGGCTTCCAGTCGGGAGTGCAGCCCAAGTGCGTGCAGCGGGCGTAAATCACAAATAGGCGATCGGGCGTACGATCGACCCATATGCGGTATCGCTGCTGAAACTTGGTGTCGACTCCGAGCGCGAACTCGGAGGGATAGCCAATCTTGAAAACTGCGTTGGGTTCGAAAAGGGTACGTGGCAGAAAGAAACGGAAGAAAGCGAGCAACCAAGCTCCCAAGAAGGCGGTGACACCAACCCAGACCAGGCGCCGGCGACGCTTGTCAATTTCCGTATTTGACGGACCGACTGCGGCCACTCCCGCAGACGCGGCCGCCTTCGAGGTGCCTACGGCCGGCGTGCCCACATACTTCGTGGCATCTACCGCGCTTTTAGCTGCAGGCGCTGGCGCTTCCGGGTTCGGAGTGGGCTTTTTGCCCTCCGTAACCGCCATGAGTCCCCTCCTAAGAATGAAGACTTACATTCGTAGCAAATCAGCCCGCAACCAAAAGCGTTGGTGCAGCCGGATTTCTTTCTGGAGCCGCCATCGAATTATTACGCGTTGATTCTTTGCCTATAGCCTTCAGCACGATCTCACTCAAGGCTTGTATGAATTTTGGAGAATCATTTAATCCGTTGCTCATCTCGAATTGACTAATGCCCAACCGCCGCGCTTCTTCGCGCGCCTCATGGTCAATCTCACCCAGCGTTTCCACGTGATCGGACACAAACGAGATCGGGACGACGCAAACTTCCCGCACGTGTTCCGCAGCCAGATCCTTCAGCGTGCGGTGCAGGGAAGGCTGCAACCACTTGCTCGCTCCTACTTTGCTCTGATAACAAAGCCGGTGACGGTTCGTCCAGCCACCGCGATTCATTACCAAGCTCACGGTGTGCTCGATTTGCCACTGGTAGGGATCACTCTTTGCAATCACTGCCATGGGAACACTGTGGGCGCTAAAGACAATTTCGGCCCGCGCCGGCACCGGGAAACGAGCGAGGGCGTCATCAATCTTTTCCACCAGCGAGTCAAGGTACATTTCATTTCGGTAGAAATACTCTACGCAGTGCACCGTGATCTCCTCATCAAACAGCCGCCGCCACTCGTTCAAGCTGCTGCCGGTCGTAGTAGAGGAGTATTGCGGATACAGCGGTAGCAATACCAGCTCATCGCAGGCGGCGGCCCGTAGTTGAGCCACAGCCTCGGCAGTAAACGGATGCCAGTAGCGCATAGCGACAAAACACCGCGCCTCCAATCCCAGCTCTGCCAATTCCGCTTCGAGCGCCCGTGCTTGCCGTTCGGTGAACCTCCGAATGGGCGAGGCGCCGCCAATGGTCGCGTAATGATGCTGAACTTTGCGCGACCGAGCAGCGGAAATCAACTTTGCAAGGGGTTTTCGCCCGATGCGGGCAAAGGGAAAATCAATAATGTCCGGATCACAGAAGAGGTTATAAAGGAAAGGCTCAATCGCAGCTAGCGAATCTGGCCCGCCCAGCTGAAACAGAACTACCCCCACACGGCGCGTTGTCTTCGCCATTCCCGCAGATTCCCCAGAACCGGCGAATTTACTCTCATCTCATGCGAGAGTCAATGCCAGAAATGGGTTTGTGTCAGAAATGGGTTTGTCAGGGTAGACAGTGTAAGGGTGACGTCTGCTACGGGAGCTGCAGCTCACTTTTCTCCAGCACGGTCACGTTCCTGCGCTCGCCCTCATAGGAGTAGAGAATGCGCAGCCACTTGCGAGCTCCGGGCAGCGGATCGCCTCCCATGCTGTAGTTATCCACGCGAAGGTAGAGTCTGCCGTCATCAATCCGGCTGCGCAAGACCTCGGTTACATTTATAAATTGCCCTTCGGCTCCGTAGTAAGCACGAAGAATCCGAAGTCCTCGTTCCCGGTGTTCATAGCTCTCTTCACGACGATCGTCGCGGTCGTGCTCTTCACGCCGTTCCTCGCGCGCGTGCTCCTCGCGCCACTCCCCTCGATTTTCGGGATCTAGTTCCAGATTGAGCGTGCTTCTCTCCGGATAGCTGTATTCCTTGACGTCACCGTCCCAATGGCGCACGCGAATGATCAGGGTCTTGTTCTGGTGCGGTGCCGGATCGATCCCAAGGTTAAAGCGCGTGACCTCGAGCTGCAGGACTCCGTCGTGGACGAAGGTACGCACGCGAGCCGTTACATCCACATGGCTTCCCGGAACACCCCACTCCGCCCCGACAAACTCGCCCCCCTGCGCCAGAGCTGAGCCTGCCAATAGGAATGAACAGGCCAAGGCAGCCACGGCCACTATCGCTTTTCTATTGTTCATAGTTCTCCCCTTGTTCCTCGGTCGAATCATAAAGTCGAACGAGCAGAGGAAACACCTGACGGAAGTCCACGAACTAGAGTGTGGGCGGGTTAGGTTTGACCTTAAGTATGAGCCTGATCTGGCCTGGCTGCACTCAATCCTGGCCCCTTTGAGATGGCCACAATGGAGTCTCAGGAAGCACATCGAGGCGGTTCGAGGCGGCGTGAAAAGCCCCGACTACGGCTTGGGCAAAAGCTGGGCGCAGAGATTCAGAAAAGACTTAGGCGCGGGACGGCTCGGCCGCGGCTTTGTGAGTTTCGGCTTCCGCCATAGCCTCGATCACAGCATCAGCAAACTGTGACGTTCCAGCCTTGCCGCCGATGTCGCGCGTCAGCTTGTCTTTGTGCCGATAAACATTCTCCAGCGCGTTGCGGATCTGAGTGGCTGCATCATGTTCGTCCAAGTGGCGGAGCATCAGCAGTGCGGATCGCAATAGCGCCGTCGGATTTGCCAGATTCTTGCCGGCAATGTCCGGCGCTGAGCCGTGCACTGCTTCAAAAATTGCACAGTGGTCGCCGAGATTGGCGCTGGGCACGAATCCCAGGCCGCCGACAAAGGCGGCGCACAAGTCTGAAATGATGTCGCCGTATAAATTTTCCATTACCAGCATGTCGTACTGATAGGGATTCATTACCAGTTGCATGCACGTGTTATCCACGATGTGCTCGCCGTACGTAATCTCGGGATACTCCTTCGCCACGTTGCGCGAGCAGCGCAGGAATAAACCGTCCGACAGCTTCATGATGTTCGCCTTGTGGATGGCGTGGATTTTCTTGCGCTGATTCTTCCGGGCGTATTCGAAAGCGAAGCGGGCAATGCGAGTCGAGGCTTTTTCGGTAATGATCTTCAGACTCTCGATTACGCCGGGCACGACCTCGTGCTCCAGTCCGGAGTAAAGGCTTTCGGTATTCTCGCGCACAATAATGAGATCGACGTCGGGATAGCGTGTAGGAATATGAGGTAAGTTGCGAATCGGCCGGAAATTCGCATAGAGTTCAAACTTCTGGCGTAGGGCGACGTTGATGCTGGAAAATCCCCCTCCGACGGGAGTTGTCACCGGACCTTTCAATCCCACCCGCGTTCTCTCGATCGACTCAATCACTTCCTTGGGGATGTACTCGCCGGATTTCTCATAAGCTTCCGCACCCACCGCAAAAGTTTCCCAATCAAACTTCACGCCGGTTGCTTCTAGGATGCGCACCGTTGCCTTGGTTACTTCGGGGCCTATGCCGTCGCCGGGAATCAGCGTTACCTTGTGGCTCATAAAACTCGGTGCTCGTTTACGCCTTGACGCTCTTCTTTCCGACCTCCGCGACTTCCTTCGCCTTCACCAAATCTTTCAACTCATCCATGAATTCTTTGACATCCTTGAAATCCAAATAGACTGAGGCAAGCGCACATACGCTACCTTGTCGTGGCGCCGCAGCCGGTTCATGATCAACTCCCCGACTTCGCTGGTCTTGCGCTCGCGTTCTGCCGAATCGATCACGAACGACTCCGCTTCGTTCACAATCTGCTCCAGCTTGCTGATTGGTACCGGACGCTTCTCACAAGCGCGCAGCAGACCGTTGAGCACCTTCTGGCGGTCAAACTTCTCCCGCCGGCCATCTTTCTTCACGACCATGTAAGGGATTTCGTCGATGCGCTCGTAGGTAGTAAATCGTTTGCTGCACTTCAGACACTCGCGCCGGCGGCGGATGGACTCCGCCTCTTTGCTCTCGCGCGAGTCGACCACCTTATCATTCGCAAATCCGCAAAAGGGACATTTCATGGCGCTGATGGTTCAAAGTTCAATTCTTCGTATCTGCTTGCACTTCGTAACTTGGCGACACCCGGAAACCTTGTCATTCCGGCGCCTGAGCGAAAGCGAAGAAAGGAGGAGTCTGTTTCTTGTGTAGCAAATTGAAATTGTAACAGGGGGTCGAGGCCTCTCTCAGGCCGATCAAAGGTGCGTACCCGCGCCGAAAGAAGAACGAAGCTTACGGCTCGATGGTTTGGTTGGCAAATGAGGAGTGACTCAGCCCCTGGAGGCGCGGCACAAGGAAATGCACTGCTTGCGCGGCGCAAGAGCGGTAGACACGAAACTCACGCCCCTGGCGCTTCCAACTCCACCTTCTCCGCCCGATGGCTTTCCTCCGATAGCTTTCGCAACGATAGGCGCTCACGATGCGCCAGGAACAAACCCGCCGGTATTACCGCCGCAAAGGTCACCAGCCAAAGTAAAATTCCGCAACTGGCTGCCATCTCCGGAGGCACATCAAACACACTCGAAAGAGTCGCAATCGTCGCCATCTGCGAACCACCGCCCACCGCGGGCAATTGCAGCATTGAGCCGACCATGCTCGAGCCCATCAGAATCAGGATCTGCGCCAGTGGGATATCCAGCGCATCCATGCCATATGAATGCGTCACTGCCTTGTATGCCAGCGCGATGATGTACCACATGCCTACCGACACCAACGTCAGCCACAGCAATGAAACCGGTCCACGAACTGTGTTAAGCCCCAGCCGAAACTCTCGCACCCTCTGCGCAAGCCGATGCCCAAGGCTGGCCGCGTGCCGACTGGAGGATAGATGCCCCAACCGCTCCTCCACCCACTGTGCGATCGCTTCGCCATTACGCGCGATGACCACAGCACCGGCGGTCATCACGGCCACCAGAGCGATCAGAACAAATCCGGCTTCACGAAAGCGGACGTAGTACTCCGGGTGGGGGATCGACGGCAATGCGCTGGGCAAGAAAATCGCCAGCACCATCAACAACGTAAATGCGCCAATATCAAAGATTCGCTCGACCGCCCAGACCGCCAGTTGCGAAGAGAAAGGCAAATCCTGCCGCCGGGCGATCAGGTACGGGCGGATGAATTCGCCGGCGCGCCCCAGCAGGGCGAGCCCTGCGAAGCCGATCAGCGTGGGCGATACCAAACTCATGATCGTCGCTTGCGGCCGAACTGGCTCCAGAAAAATCTTCCAGCGCACGGCCCGCAGGGCGTAAGCGATGTAGATAAGCGCAACGGCATACACCACTTGGAATTTGTTGATCCGATGGGTTTGAGTCCAGAACGTGCCCCAGTCAAAGCTCTGCCAGTGCCGATATTGCAAGTAAACAAGAATGGCGAGGATGAGAAAGACCACCGCACTCACCACGATGCGCTTTTTGTCCATGAAGGGGACCGCTCCGCCAAATCTTCCCGATTCCGCGGAGCTGGAAACGGCACGTTCAAAGGTAAATGACACGACAATACCGGTCAAACTCGGAGGACACCGCTAGTGCTTTCACTACCTTGTGCTGAGAGACAGAAAGAATCTCTCTAAGGATGGATTTCCCAACCTACTCGTTCCGCTGTGGTGAAGAGGACGGTTTAGCCCGAGCGGAGGAATTCGGGTTTTGCTGTTTCGTAGCCACCCTAGTCGCAGAACCTAAGGGCGAAGCCTTGGGAGCGCTCTTGTGCGGCGCGACGGGCTGCGTTGCCACGCTTTTTTCCCCTGATTTCTTTCGATTGAAGTCTCGCACGATGCGCGCCACGTACGCGCGGGTTTCATAGTATGGAGGCACGCCGCCGAACTGCTCCACCCGCCGGGGCCCTGCATTGTAGGCGGCCAGCGCCTTGACCAAGTCAAAGTTGTAGCGCTCAAGAAGTTCGCGCAAATACCGCGTACCGCCCTCCACGTTTGCCTCAGCGTCAAAGGCATTTCCCACGCCTAACTGCGAAGAGGTCTGCGGCATGAGTTGCATCAGCCCCTGTGCACCCTTCCGCGACACTGCCCGGACATTGAAGCCACTCTCCGCCCGGATCACGCTATTGACCAGATCCGGGTCGAGCCGGTAGCGGTTGCTAGCTGAGTTTATTACCTCACTGAGGTCGGTCCCATTCAGATTCCCGACGTTCAAATGTGCGCTCTGCGCCTCCGCTGGGTTCTGCGTCGCCGCAGGCTTTGGATCTGCCAGAGTTGCTTCGAAATGCTCAATCTCTGCCGTGGGTACATCAACGAAGCTTGATCCATCCGCGCTCACGAAGAGCCGCGTCACACCGCCGAGCACTTGGCGTCGCTCGTGGCGGATCGAGAAGCCATTCCGCAGAACCGCCAGATCGGAAGCCAAGCACGAAACTGCTGGCGTCCCCAACAACATGCCAAGCGACAATCCGACCTGAATTAGCCTCTTCATCACAAACCGCTAAAAACTAGTCACCAACCACGGAACTTCTCGTGCTCTCGAGGACTGCCTCCACCGCCGCGGCCACGCCACATTGATCGTTCGGCAGCGTCGGTGTCCAGCCGCGTGCCTGCAACTCTACGCAGGCATTCCCCATGATAACCGGATGTCCGGCGAACTCAAGCATTTCCACATCGTTATGGTTATCACCGATGGCCATGACCTGTTCCCGACTAATGCCGCGATGTTCGGCCCAGCGCTGCAACGCCTGACCTTTCGAACACCCTCCGTTCAATACATCGATCAAGGAGAGATTGCGCGCTGGGTACTCCGTTCGTAACACAGTGACTTGTCCATCCAGTCCTGCGTTCTCCAGCTCACGCCGAGCCTGCTCCATGCGCGCCATCGATCCACAAAACATGGCCTGCACCGGATCTGTCACCAGCGAATCCTCAATGGGCACCACAAACTCGATAAACTCCATATTCTTGTCCAGCCATCGCCGGATGCTCGTGCTGAGTTCGTCCATGCGCTCCAGCACGATCGCGCCCCGGGATTCCTTGTCAAATGTAAGAACGGTATTGCCACGAAATTCTTGCATCGCGCGGCACACGCGGAGGCAAGTCTCGGCTGGCATCATGTCGCGATGAAACGTCTCCCCGTTGAGCGAGCGCGAGACCGCCCCATTTGAGCTGATCAGCCACAAATCGAATCCAAGTTGCTGCGCGATAGGAAGCGCAAAGTTATGACGTCGGCCGGTAACCAGCACGACCTCGATGCCCGCCGCATGCGCCCGCCGGAGGGCGGCCAAGTCGCGCTCAGAAATTTGAAACTGAGGATTAAGTAGCGTTCCGTCGATGTCGGTCGCCAGCAGCCGAATGGAAGGCTTGGAAAGCTTCACCGTTAGCAATTTTAACATCCTGCCCCCGCTTGAGTTTGCACTCCTAACGCCTGACGCCTGCCTTAGAATCATTTCTTGCCTGTCTCGTTAGAACTTGATCATCTGCGTGTCGTCCTGGTGCGGACGCGCAATCCGCTCAACATAGGCGCTGCTGCGCGCGCCATGAGCAACTTCGGATTCCACCACTTGCGGGTCGTCAATCCATATGAGGTCGCATTTCGCCAAGCTCGTTCCGCAGTCGGAGCGTCAGCTTTGCTTGCAAACGCCGAAGTGTATGGAACCGTGGACGAGGCCGTTGGCGACTGCTCTTTAGTCGTCGCTACTACTGCCGTCCGCAACCGCGAGTTGCGCCATCAGCTTCGGCCCATCGAATATGGAGTACGCCTCATGCGTAAGCAGCTCGGCTCCGGCCTAGTTGCCTTGCTGTTCGGTTCGGAGAAGGTCGGCCTCTCCAATGCCGACCTCAGCTACTGCCACTGGCTGGTGCGCATTCCCACGCGCGAAGAAAATATCTCGATGAACCTGGGACAGGCGGTGGCTATCTGCCTGTATGAACTTGTTCGCGACTCCAAAACCAAGTCCACCCACCTGTCGGAAAAGGCGAAATCGCAGAAATCGAGAAAGAGTCAAGGGCTGGACTCACACCAGCCGGCACCAATGGTCGAAGTCGAGCGCATCACCAGCGTGCTCTTCGACGTGCTCCGGGCTACCCGGTATTGGAATCCCAGCGCTGGGGCCGCGACCGAAGAGAAAGTTCGCCGCCTGGTCCGACGCCTCAACATCCCGGTCGGGGACGCCAAGGTGTGGCTCGGCATCCTCCGCCAAATCCTGTGGAAGATTCGCTCAGGGGAAAAATCGCTGCCCTGAACGGCGCATGCTATATTCTCGCTTCATCCATGGGCTCGCTTCTTTTTTTCGTCTTCTCCTGGTGGGGCTTTCTGCTCCAGGGAATTGCCATCGTTCACTTCATCCGACGCCGTCCGGACACATACTGGCTCTTTATAATTCTCATTGGTGGTTGGCTCGGCGCCCTTGTCTACATCGTCGTGGAGGTCATTCCAGATGCAGGTTTGCTGCGCACTTCGTTCCAGGTATTCCCCCGTCGCAAGCGCATCCGCGAACTCGAATTAGCCATTCTCGACAATCCCTCGGCCGGCAACTACGAGGAACTGGGACTCCTCTATCTTGACGACGGCAATTTCTCCCGCGCCCGCGCTTGCTATGACAAAGCCATCTCCGCTCGAACCGATTCTCCAGATCCGTTCTATCGCCGCGGTATAGCCGAAGTCGGACTCGAAGATTTCGCCGCCGCTGTCCCCGACCTTGAGCGCGCCGTGGCCGCCGACCCCAAATATGACTTCTACCGCGCTCCTGCGCTTCTCGCCCACGCCTACGCCAACACCGGCGAGCCGGAGAAAGCGGAAATTCTGTTCCAACAAGCCACCAAGATTTCGACCATGTCCGAAACCTACTATAACTACGCTCTTCTGCTACAGGCCCAAGGGCGCATCGCCGAAGCTCGCCAGTGGACTCAGAAAATCCTCGACAAAAGGCGAACCATGCCTGGCTACCTCCGCCGTCGGGAACGCCCCTGGTTCCGCAAGGCCTACGCGCTTCTAGCGCGCCTCAGCGTACAGAGCAAATAGCGTCGCTTTCACATGGTGGGAACTGCGCAGATAGCAGACGGATCCATGTGCTTGGGGCGAGCATTTCGGGCCAGCAACCTGCATCTCGCGGCAAGCATCTAGACTGCAGAATTTCGGAGACCTATGCCCAAGAAGCACCAACGTTCGCTAGCGGACCCATCCGTTCTTTCCCCCCGCGATGAGGATGACAAACAGCTCTTTCAGGTGGTGGTCGAAACGCCCAAGGGCAGCCGCAACAAATATGCCTTCGATCCTGATAATCGAGTGTTCGAACTGAAGAAGATACTGCCGGCGGGAATGGCTTTTCCTTACGACTTCGGATTTCTGCACTCTACGAAAGGTGGAGACGGAGATCCACTCGACGTTTTAGTTCTGATGGATGAACCTGCCTTTCCCGGCTGCGTATTGAAGTGTCGCGTGATCGGCGTTATTGAGGGAGAGCAGGGCAATAAGAAAAAAAAGGAACGTAACGATCGGATCGTCGCCATTGAACAGCAAAATCACAGCTGGGCCGACATCAAACAAATCCGTTACCTTGGAGACGAATTCTGCCGTGAGCTTGAAGAGTTTTTTATTAATTATCACGACCTTTCGGGTGAGAAATTTCGGGTCATCGCGGTCAAGGGGCCGAACGCTGCCCGAAAATTGATCAAGAGTGGAATGAAATGAGCCTGCCACGAACAGAGTTCTTCTGATAACCCCGAATGGCAATCAATGAAGGGCGATGAGTGATCGGCGAAATTCAATCAGGTTTCCATGAAAGAGCTCTTCATAAGATTCGTGGTTGGCGGCACTGTGGTCTCATTCTTCGCCGTTCTTGGTGATCTGCTCAAGCCCAAGAGCTTCGCCGGACTTCTTGGAGCCGCGCCTTCGGTCGCTCTTGCCACACTTTCCCTTGCTGTTCTGAAAGATGGGAAGGCCTACGCACAAACTGAAGCTCGTTCCGTGATCGTCGGCGCGATTGCGTTCTTTATTTAGGCTTTGTGTGTGGGTCGGCTGCTCGTCAAGCACGAGCTGCCGCCCCTTGCCGTTACAGCTTGCCGTTACAGCGTCGTCGATCCTCATATGGATGGCTGCCGCCTTCGGGCTTTGGTACGCAGCCTTGAGATAAGCCAATGAAAATAAGCCTGGATCTGTCAGCTCTCGGAAAAACCAAGTGGTACGAATATGCTCTCAGGTTTGCATTCAGCCATCACAGTCGCCGCCGGATTTGATTGCCAACAAATGGGGTCCCGGAGTCGGAGGCTTGTTCCTGGCGTTTCCGGCGATTTTCCCAGCCAGTGCGACCCTAGTTGAAAAACACGAGAAAACAAAAAAAACAGCAACACGGCCTGGACAGAACAATCCGTGGCAGGGAAGCCGCTGGCCTCGACGCCGCTGGTGCGGCGATCGGAGGTATTGGTCTCATTGCATTTGCTGTCGCCATACGGCGGCTTATGCCTCTTCTATCGACGTGGCTGGTGATGATCTGTGCCACGCTCGCTTGGCTCATAACCTCCGTCGTGATCTGGTATCTGTGAAGACGCTAGGGGGGCTCAGAGGGCGTCGCTAGCGCCATCGTCCCGAGCATCCCATCGAGAACCGTTAGCCAGAGAATGCGTTACGCGACGATGCGATTTGCTCAGAGCCGCCTTCTGCCTGCTTGCTCTGCTAAACTTTTCTGCTCATGTCCCGCCTTTCCCACCTCGAGTGCACGCGCTGTGGCCAGCGCCTTCCCGCGGACCGTCCTCAAACCGTTTGCCCTAAAGACGGCGGAGTGCTATATGCCCGCTATGATTTCTCCGCGATAAGACGCGACTTCAGGCGCGAAAAGCTAGCGGGTCGCACTGCCACGATGTGGCGTTACAGCGAGGTCCTCCCTGATGCTTCCCCTGTCTCGCTCGGCGAAGGCTTCACCCCCATGCTTGCGAGCCGGGAATATCCCAACGTCTTCATCAAAGACGAAGGGCTCAATCCCACGGGGTCGTTTAAAGCACGCGGACTTTCTGCGTGCGTCACCATGGCGCGGCACTACGGACTCAAAAAGCTCGCAATTCCTTCCGCCGGCAACGCCGCAGGAGCGCTCGCTGCATACGCCGCCGCGGCCGGTCTTGAAGCGCACATCTTCATGCCCAAAGATGTTCCCATGGCCAATCGCATCGAGTGCGATTACTACGGCGCGCATGTCACACTTGTCGATGGCCTGATCAGCGACTGTGCCCGCACAGTTGCACAGCGCGCGGAGAACGAAGGATGGTTCGACGTATCCACTCTGAAAGAACCCTTCCGCGTCGAAGGCAAGAAGACGATGGGATACGAAATAGCTGAACAACTCGGATGGAAGCTGCCTGGAGGAATCATCTATCCGACGGGCGGCGGCGTTGGCCTCCTCGGCACGTGGAAGGCCTTCGACGAAATGGAACAGTTGGGCTGGATCGGGCCGGAGCGGCCAAAGATGATATCGGTGCAACCAACAGGTTGTGCTCCAATCGTTAAAGCATGGGATGAAGGTAAGTCCACCTCCGAAATGTGGACGAACGCCGCAACTGCGGCTTCCGGTCTCCGAGTCCCAAAACCCTACGGCGACTACTTGATCCTGGATGTTTTAAAGAACAGTCGAGGCACCGCTCTCGCGGTTACTGACGAAGAAATTCTCGAGGCTACTCGCCACTGGGCTCGCATCGAAGGTATTTTTGCTGCTCCTGAAGGTGCGGCCTCGCTTGCCGCCTACCGCAAGCTTCTGGGAAGCGGTTTCTTTGTGCCCGACGATATCGTTGTATTGTTCAGCACCGGTTCCGGACTGAAAGATCTCGATGTGCTTGAGCAAGCCAGTGCTGCACCCGCTCTCGTGTCGGCAGTTCCCGCGAAAGCACCAGGACGCCAAATCGGAGGAATCATCGGCCCATATTGAATTTAGCGTCTATCTTGTAAGAAACCATGACCGAGCATCTCTACTACCACGATTCGTTTCTCGACGCATTCGACGCCGAAGTGCGTGAGCTGCAGCATGGGACAGCCAAGGACCTGCGCCCTGCTCTGATTCTCGACCGCACCGCTTTCTATCCCACCAGCGGGGGCCAGCCCTTCGATACGGGATGGCTCATCCCTGACGCGACCTCACCGAATTCCGAATTGCAAAAGCTGAGAGTTACGGAAGTCGCCGAGAGGGAAGATGGGCAGATCGTTCACTATCTCGAACCAGCCGTCGCCGAAAACAAACTCACGCTGCAGAAAGGAAGCCGCGTTCGCGGTCTTATTGATCCTGCCCGCCGCCGTGACCACATGCAGCAGCATTCCGGGCAGCACATTCTCTCCGCCGCGTTTGTGCGGCTGTTTAATATGTCGACGGTTTCCTTTCACATGGGCGACGAATGTTGCTCCATAGACCTGGACGCGCCGTTGCTGACCCGAGAGCAGGTCGAATCCGCCGAGCGCCTCTCGAACGAAATCATTCAGGAAAATCGACCGGTAGAAGTCCGCTACGCTACCCAAGATGACGCGGCGACCCTTGGACTACGCAAACTTCCCCCAGCGGAGCGCGATCATTTACGCCTAATCGATATCCGCGACTTCGACCTCACGGCATGCGGCGGAACGCATGTCAGGGCCACCGGACAGGTCGGCTGCATCTTGCTAGGCAAGACGGAAAAAGCCCGGCAGGGATGGCGCGTTGAGTTCGTCTGCGGCCAGCGCGCCGTCTCCACCGCCCGCCGCGACTTCACCGCGCTCAGCGATGCCGCCGCGCTGTTTTCGTCGCGTCTCTGGGAGTTGCCGCAACAAGTTCGCAAGTCCCTTGACGAGATCAAATCCTTGCGCAAACAACTCGACCAGTCGCGAGAACAACTTGCGGCTGCGTTCGCGGAGTCCATGCTTGCTACAGCAAACGAATCCAATGGTCGCAAATTGATCGTGCGGAACTTCCCCGACCGCGATCTGGCTTTCATCAAACTCCTGGCGCAAAGCTTAACGCGCCAATGCTCCAACACGGTCGCACTGCTCGCGACTACATTGGAGCAGCCAGCGCTGGTCTTTGCCCAGTCGCTCGGCTTGCCGTTCGATATGGCAATGCTGATGAAAGAAACGATGGCCACGCTCGGAGGACGCGGGGGCGGAAGCAAGGACATGGCTCAAGGCGGCGTGCCTACGGCCGAAGGAATCGAGGCCGTATTATCCAATGTGGCGGCGCTAATCTGATCAGTCGTCAGTGGCGGGAACGCCGCTCGAGATCTTTTCTACTGTCCGCCATCCTGCCCGCTGGCACTAAGTACTAGCGTTGTTCCGAACTCGTTGCCGACGAGCCAAAGATTGCCCTGCGGGATGACCGTCCGACCGAACAGGATATCGGCGCGGGAACCGCTGTAACCGGATGAGGGCTGGCCACGGGCTGGAGACAACGCTCCAGGAAGTGCCGTTGAAATGTTCAATGACGGTAGCGCCAAACGCTAACGTTTCCACGGCCCAGACATCGTTAGTCGCGTCGGCAGACACGCGTAGAAAGCAGCACCCTGATCGAACGTTTCGAGGCCTTCCAGGACGTGCCATCGAAGTGTTCGAAAAGAGGAAACAGAGATTGCCCATTGTTGGTCAAGATGAAGCCCGCGACCCACATGTTGCTCGGGGCGACTGCGGTTAAGCATTCCAGGGCGGGCTGGTCGGTAGACTAAAACTTGGGACCGGGGAAGAGGCTCCACTTGGAACCATTGAAATGCTGGATGACTTGATTACCATTGCCCAGAGAGATGCCGCTAAGTCCAACGGCCCAGACGTTATTGGGAGCGAAATCAACGACTCCCTCCAAATTTACTTGTGTTGTCGCCCACTATCTTGGGCAGGAAAAAGGCGGTCCACTTGGTGCCATCAAAATGTATGCCTGGTCTGCCCTACGGCCCAGATGTCGGCAGCCGAGGACGCGGAGACAGAGTGCAGGTCGTTTTGGTAAGGCTTAGGGTGCCCATTGGGCGTCGGTACGACCGTGAAGATGGAGGTGGAAGGCGCCTGAAGATTCGCGGGTGCCGAGAATCACAGTCGAAAGGATAGCCATGAGCGGGCGAGACTTTGTCATTGGCACATCTCGTCGATTGAATTTGTAAACGACCTTCTATCGCTCGGAATATTTTGCACATACATCGATTTGTAATTGTCACGGCGATGTCAATTACTGGTTGGGCTTGCCTGTGCTGGGCGGGCTTAAGGCGCTTCTAGAGGACGTACGCGAGGGCGGTGGGACCTTCTGTGTGGTCTTGTCGTTCAAGTCCAGGCCATACATCGGATGTTCGTACGTCCCGGAGATTCGCACCGGCACGACTTCTCCTTTGTGCCTCTTCTTGAAAAATGGTTCTATCACTTTCAGCAATAACGCCTTCGCTCCGCTGGTTGTGTTCGAGATCTTCGAGTCGACTTGCATCTGTCCGCGCAAGTCGATCTTGTGGCTTATCAGATTGTAGGTTCCGTGCATGCGCGCGGCTGCACGGGAACGGCGAAAGAAAGATCGGAGAACTTCGCGGTGCCATCCTCAAGCACTACTTGCCCCGTAAGGTCGGTGAGCACGGTCTCGGGATCGGCTGGATCTTTCTCGCCACGTGCGCCCGCGCTTAGCTTGTTCACGCCTTCCTGGGCGGAAGGCTTGGAAAAAATTCCGGCACCGATTCCAACACTGCCGCGCAGCTTTAGGAAGCGTCGATGTCCGGGAGGAATCTCTGCCTTGGCCCGCAAGGTCACGCTACCGGACATGGGCGCGCGGTCCTCTTTCACGAACAGTTGCAGGATCTCTTCAATGCGTGCGTTGCTCGATGTTAGATCGATCAGTGCGGTTTTACCCTTGCCGTTTGGAGATTTCGCGATGCTGCCCTCCGCTACGATGTGGGTTTTCAAAAGTAGGTATTCACGCGCTTCAAGAATGTGTCACCGCGGGTGCCGTCGATGTAGGCGCTGAACTCCGTGATCAACTTCACGGGATGTTTGCCCGATTTCACCTCAAAGTCGAGAGTGCCCGTGGTGCCCGAGATGTCGATGTGACCGAGTGTCCCACCGAACTTTCCCGTTGACGACAACCTGCCCGCAATGCCGTGATAAACGCCCAAATCGGCTTGCTCAAACTTGTATTCGCCCGAGATCGGCGTTTGCTGAGGGTCGCTCTCATTCCACACGCCGAACTTGCCAGAAGTCGTCACTTCACCCGGTGGCTCAGGATTGCGGACCTTCAGGTGGTAGGTAAGAGGTCCTTTCCATCCCACGTCACGCAGGGACGCTTCGTGAACGTCGAAGAGTAACGGTTGTTTGTCCGCATTCCGGGAAGCAAACTCCACCGATGCGCCATTGGCCACAATCTCGTCAATCGTAATTTTTGAGGGCGTCGTGTGAAAGGCTTCCCCCGTGCCGAAAGCTGGAATGAATACGCGCATGCTCTCAGCGGTAATTCGGCTGACGCGCTTCGAGAGAAGACCCAGATACGTGCCCCGGATTGTCACCTTCTCAATCGTGATGAGTGGTTTGCCGACGCCTGAGCCGTGATAAAACGGCTCTGCGCCTTCCAAAATGCAGCCTGGGAAAGGGAAGTTCGTTCGATGAAAGGCACGGACCTGCACCTGGCTATCGCTCGCCTCCCGCAGATTCTGCAGCACCGGTGCTTCCGCAAACGGCCACAATCGGCTCCACAGCAACACGGCCACGCACAACGTGGCTGCCGCCAGTATCAGTATCAGGGCCATTCTGCCTGGTCGGCCCCGCCCACGCCGCTGCTGCGTGTGCAACCTGGCGGCAGATGCAACGGCAGCGGAAGGCATGAACCTTGGAGGCCGATCCATGCATCGAGGTTGCTGTCGAAAACTATTAGGTTCCGCACGCGAAGCGGTAATCCTGAGCGCCCCATACCGTTACGAGCGTAACCCTTGCCCGACGATTGAGGTTGTAAGCGAAGCTGAACCTATTCTTAAAATAGTGTGGCACTTCTATGAGAAAAATATTCAGCCTCACGCTCTTGAGCTTTGCCCTGGCCTCGTCCTCGTATGCTCAACAACGAGTCTTCGACTGGACACGCGCTAACGATGAATCTGTCCAACTCGATCCGGCTGACTATCACACCGGCCGCGTGTATCACCCCGCGCCCGAGGGCGGAAACATTCACGTCGATATCGAAGGGCGGCAGCCTGTTACCATTGCCATGGTCTGGAGCGACGAATGGAACAATGCCCTGCAGCATCCCGAGTTGATGAGACAACTCGAATTCCGTTGCCTGCGCGAGCACGTGGTCAGCACTACTTACGAATGCCATCTTCCGTCGGACCGGCCGATGGCTCTGGTGATTCACGATGAGAGAACGCCCAATCGTGCCATCGTCAGCGGAATCGGGGCGGTTTGGGGTCACAACGTGAGGCAATTCGTTTCTCCCAACGACCTGCACATTCAGTATTACAGCTGGAACTGCACGCAGAACTGCATTCAGCCGGAGTTCCAGTGGATTCGTCTGGTGAAAGAGAAGTATGAAGTAAGTTCGGTGCCAAAGATCTACAGCCTGCTTACCCCCGAACGTGACGGACAGCACCTCAGCGTGAAGATCAAAGCCCCCGTGCCCATGACAATTGCGGTTCTGCCTTCCAAAGCCGCCGATCAGGTCTACGACAACCCGTCAACGCTACGATCGGAACTCGACAATACTTCTTGCAAGCAGCGCGGCATTCAGTCGATGACCTTCGATTGTTCGTTCAATGTGGCTGATGGACCGCAGTCGATTATCATCATGCCCGATGCGGGCGCCTCTTCCCGGAAGAAGGCTGAAATCGAGCTGCAGACGGTGAAGTGCATTGCCAATTGTGACGTCAAGTTAATCCCCAACCAATAACCGAAAAGCTGCACATGACGCCGTAAAAAAGCCCGCTCATGAGAGCAGGCTTTGTGTTTGTTGACGACCTTAATCTTTCCTAAATTCCTAAACTAAAGCCCTGCCATCGCGGGGGTTAACGAGAACGAAGTCAGTTCACTTGCTGGCAGACATACCTCCTGCCTTGCCCTCGTGCATATCGATGAGTGCCGACTTTTTCGACGAAGATGGGAGCTAGCCTTGGATCAACGGCGAAGAAGTTCTGTGCGGCAGCGTAGGGCCAGGAAAGTTTTTAATTCTCACGGGTGGAGAGGACGGTCGACATTGGTACGCGGAATCGAGCCGCGACGCGCTCAGCCAAGGCTTCCAGGCATTCTTCTCGCTGGTCCAGTAGTCGGGTAATCTCAGCGGTTAACTCCAGGAGCTTGTTGAAATCTGTTTCTTTAGCAGCTTGTTCGCAGAGTAGGCGCCAGTCGGGCTTGCTGTCTTTCATCATTGTGTTTGCCCTCCGTAATCGCGTTAGCGGTCACAACCCGGACATGCATGTGGAAACCTGCGCTTCTCGGAACACTTATGAAATTAACGTTCCCTCGGGCAGTTATGCTATTGCATGCGAAGTTCCAAAAACGGATGCCGCACAAACCGCAGTTTAGCAATGAGATAGCGAAGCGCAGACAATTAAGCGGGCCACGAATACCGGGATTTCTTACAGGCCATATCTTGCAATTTTGCCGAAGTCGTGGAGGCACGTAGTTGGTGAACGGGCGCTGCGGATAGCGTGGGGCACAACCGGTTAGGCGCCCGGCAAGCACGCAAGCCCACGGCTGCAAAGCACTGACAACGCAGTTCGGTTGATTTCGAAGCTGATTCGCACAAACGGTTCGCCACAGTACAGAATTCACAGTATTGCGAAAGCGTTCTGCGATCAGCAAGCGAATTATTTCATCCAGAAGAGGAGCGTTCGTGTTTGATGTTCAGCTAGTGCGGACGCTCTGCAAGGAAATTACTGAAGAGAAAGACCCTCCAAGAGTTGAGGAACTCCTTCACCTGCTACAAGCTGTCATTAAAGACGATCAAGAAGAAGTTCGGCTGAGGATGTCTTTTCTCACCAGAAAATACGCGGCCGTGGTCAGCGATTCGAAGGCCGCGGATTAGTCCCTGTCTTCCTTATTATGCTTTCCAATCTGCCAGGCGTAGCACTCGGAGTGGACGGCTTGCCCGTCTTCGTCCGCAGAAGTAGAACTGTCCTCCAATGTGATGAGTTGGTTGCAAATGTGGCAGGTGATCTGCCGATACTTCTTGTCTGTCATCTGTTTGATCCCGGACGGCCGCGGAGGACGTTCGATACCACGGGCTTTTCTTCCAGTACAACGGCTGACCGAACAGAGTGCGCTAACGAACCGAGGGCCTTACGCCACAGATCTTTTCCTCACGGCCAACGCTCTAACGAGGACCTTCTAACTCGAAGGCGCAAAGCGCCTTCAAAACGAAGACCAAGATCTTTCGGCGAGGTCCGGTTGACCGCGATTCGTCAGAACCATAGAATCAACAAGGGCTGCCGCACAACCCCAGTCCAACCGCAAACTTCTGCCCCCTCGTTCAACGGCAGGACAGCTGACTCTGGATCAGCATATCGGGGTTCGAATCCCTGGGGGGCAGCCAAATTTTATCCAGTATTCATGCGGTTTTCTTGGACTGTCCTGTGTCCGCCCATGTCAGTGACCTTTTCTGTGTCCGCGTTGTGTCCGCATCCGGGCTAAAATGCCCTCCTGAAACCGCTTAGCGCCATAGGCGGACCTGCCCAATTTACGGGCACTCTGGGGTATCATCATCTAACCTCTTCGGCGATTGTCCGCTAATTCGTACGGGGAGGAAAGGCCCGTGGGTGACCTTTCCGATTCTGCCCCTGCCCCATCGGTTCTCGAAGGCTACATCAGCGAAACCGATTTGGCCCGGCAGCTAAATCGCTCCGTCCGCACTCTCCAGCGCCTTGCTGCGCGCCAATCAGGTCCACCGCGTATCAAGATCGGCCGCTTGGTTTTGTACAGAATCGACTCGGTCCGTGTCTGGTTGGCTTAGCAGGAAAAGAAGCCAGCCAGCAGCGTTCCCTCTCGTAGACAACATCTGAAACGCGCCTCATAGGGTCATTGCGCCGTGGATTGAACGCGATTCAATTATTGTCGTAGATCGTGGTCATTGGTGGATGTACCTTCACGTGGCGGCTGTTGTTAGCGCCGACGCAAAAGGGAGCCAGTTTGGCCGGTTTTGAGGTGAGCCACTTCGCTTGCCGATTGTCCGGGCACACACTGCTGCGAGCGCCGCTACACCGGAAC